>Ga0116231_10000263_pt1 | contig 81349 bp, 58 predicted proteins | sample S1TSphgellanicum_2_FD_89695 | JGI IMG/M metagenome (GOLD analysis project Ga0116231, IMG submission 89695) | Host-associated microbial communities from peat moss isolated from Minnesota, USA - S1T2_Fd - Sphagnum magellanicum MG | ecosystem: Host-associated > Plants > Peat moss > Unclassified... | reverse complement strand
GGTTTTTGTTTAGTGTGTGGTGGGGTGTTTGTGTTGTGTGGTTGGTAGTAGTTGTTTGTGTGTGGTTGGGGGGGGGGAGAGGAGCATAACTTTTTGGTTTCTAATTTGTTTTTGAAAAAAATTAATGCATTAGATGCACCACAAGGAGATGTTCAAGTTTTTTTTGGACACTAAAAACAACAGAACCCTCCCCTTGGATCTGGCTTGCCTTGAGTGCTTAAATGTTTGTTCACCAACTGTTCAGTCTTAAAATGGGTAAATATGTGACAACTCATCTTTCATAAATTTATGAGTCGATCATCTTGATTGTGAACAAATTTTTTTGGAGTGACATGTTTATTTCAAGATATCATAAAATAGTGTTAAGTAAATGAGGAATATTGTCAAGAATTTATGACTAATTTTTAAAATTGAAATGGCTTCAATTTCACATATCTTATTGAATTTTTAAATGGATTTAAGTTTTAAATGTAAGGTTATTAACAATAGTTGTGTTGAGTCACATTAGTTTTCTTTCAAAACACAACAAGGAACCTAATGTGACCATTAGCAAGTCTTTAGCAGTCCCAAGTCAAGTTCATTAGAAATAGGTTGGTAAGAGTTTCACCTACTTTTCATTGGGTTTGAACATTAAACCTTTCACAAAAACCCATCTTGAATTTTGTAACTTCTTTTTACGATTATGTATTGAATAGAAAGGACATTTACAACCAATGACTATTGAGTTGTTAAACTCATGTCATTTCACTCATTTAGTCACAAATGGTGTATAGTTGCAAAACTTAATCATCTTATCAACTAAAATTTTAAAATTTTCTTATAATATTGAAATTCCATGTTATCATTGACCTCGGTTTGACATGTAAAGTGCATGTCATGTCAACTTAGTCATTTTACTCAATTAAATGTTACAAAATAAGCTTTGATAAATAGATGATATATGTCAAAAATCCATAAATACATGTTCAATTATGAGTCATAACAAATGATTGAAAATCAACTTAGCCTAGCCTAGCTTGGGTGGCTTAGGTTAAAAACAAACCTCGACATCCTAGCCTAGAAACTTTAGGCTATGCTACTTAACTTAAATTAAGTGACCTAGGTATTATAAGTTGCAAGAACAATTATTTGAACCCCTTTTCTCCATTTCAAGATTCAAGTCCTCATCTATTGCATTACCATGTTTTTATATTAACTTTATTAAACACAAAATTATAAGATCAAAATTTCTAGCTTCAAAGCTCCCTAGGTTGACTTATGATGAGTTATGTCAACCTAGATTGCCTACAAGCCTAGCCTAGGTTAACCTAAGCCCCTTAAGCTAAAAATAAATTAACCTAATCTAGCCCAAGACTACTTAGGTTTTATATTAAACTAAACTTAGATTAAACTAGAGTAGACTTAACTAGGTTAGACCTAGACTAAACTAAGCTAACCCTAGGCTAATCTAAGGTAGACCTAAATTAAATTAGGCTAATATATGCTAGACATAGACTAAACTAGTCCAAACATGGTTAAACATAATTATTTTAAATAATTTTAGCTAAAAACATCACCTCGGCTAAACATGCCTAAATTAATATATAAATTAGACTAAACACAACTATTTAAATTTATAATGGTTAAATTAACATAAATAAAACTAAACACAATTACTTTGGTTGAACATGGTTAAATACTTGTAAACACAATTATTTAAATTAAGCATGGTTGAAAATAGTTAATGCATGGCTAAATTGATGTAATTTAGATTTTAAATAATGATTTAGGCTAAACATGGGTAAACAATGATAAATTAAATTAAATTTGAATACTTAAGTTATATTCGGCTAAATTTGGAAAAATTAGGATAAAGTTCATTATTGAAACAATACATGGTTAAAATTTAGCTAAATTGTGATAAAATTATAAACTAAACTAGGTTATTTAAGTTAAACTTGTCTAATAAAATGATTGGTCCTATGCGATTATAGTTATTTTTTGAATCATTTTTGTTAGTTGTTAAAAACATTCTTAGTCATTTTATTAATCATGTCGGACATTATAATTACATAGGACAAGTTATAAAATATATGTTTTGACATTATAAACAATTTTGACCAATCAATAAATGCAATTTTATTAAAATTAGTGTCATGAGTCATGAAGTTGACTACTAGTTGCTAAAGACATTCTTATTTGTTTCCTTAATTGTGTTGGACATTATAGTTACATATGACAACTTGCAAAAGACATGTTTTGGAATTATGAACATTTTAATCAAATTTATAAACACAATTTTTTGAAATTAATGGCATGAATCATGAAGTTGATTTTTAATTGTAACACCTTATTGACACATGGCATGCGATATCATCATCATTAAAAATTGAGTCAGTTGACAGTAATTGTAAAAATAAATGGTATTTTTTAGTAGCTAATTTTAAATCATTCATATATTTTAATATAAATTCAAAATATGGTGATCAAAATTTAATTGCAATAAAAAAATTCATGTTATCAAGATGTGGAGTTCAGATTTTAGTCATCGTCTTGAGGTTTGAATTTTTTTAAACATATAATTTTTTTTTTAACAATGTGGACTATGGTGACCTTAATTGTAGTCCCTATAGAAATTGGAAATTGATCCCCCAAAAATTTGATAATTGGGATTTTTTTTAAGTTGTATTTTTTGGGGATTGAAATCTCATCACCACATGGACCAAGATTAAGTGCATATGGTGACTCACACCATCCAAATGTGATGGCTAAATTCTAGTCACCATCTTGAGAATTTACATTTTAAAAAAAATTGGGCCTAAAATTTAATCATCACATGGACCAAGACATCCAAATAGATCAAGGCCTAAGTTCACCTTGATCTTAATCCATGTGGAAACTGGGTTTTAGTTCAAGAAGAATTAAATTAAATTTAAATTGTTGAAATGGTGATTGAAATTTAATCATCAAATTGGGGCAATTTAGATTTTGGGCATGGGATAGGGATGGACCTAGGTGTACTTGGGTTTTAGTGCCTATGGACACCCCAATGCATGTGACAATTGAATTTTCAATTCCAAAAAATTGCAATTTAAAAAAAAATCAAGATTGTTGAAATGTGACCTAATTTCGATCCCAAGAATAAATTAATAAAAAAAGTTTAAACCAACTTGCAAAGGAATACACATGAATCATGGGAATGTTGGGTCAATGTCATCATTGGCTAAACAAACTATCAAATCCATCATGATGTTAACATGTTGGTCATGTAAAAACATATAACCATATTAGTTTCACTTTGTCTTTCTCAATTTGGATACCAAGAAGTGGATGTTGGATGTTAATTGATTTGGAATTCTAATGTTTATTAATTTAAAAACAATTTAAAATTTAAAATTCCATTTAAAAATTATATATATATATATATATAATTTATTTATTTTGTTATTTTTATTTAAAGTTAATGGGATTCTTGCATTAATCATAAATGTATTTGAAGGTAAAATATAAAGAAGTTGCAAACTCAAATCACATTGAAAACATTTTTACAAAAATTGAAGAAGTGAGTGAAAAAATAATAACAACTATGTTTTTATAACCTCATGTTGTAAACAACCAAAATTTATTGATCATGGACAACACTACAAACACATGGACATGAAAGATAGGTATACCATTTGAGTTAAAGATAAACTCAAATATGACCATGTCTCCTTCTCCTAAAATATGTGTTTTTAAAGCAAATGTTCTCCATCCCTATATACTATATTAAATACTTATTGTCTACTACTTGGGGCTTGACCACCATTGCCTGTGACTTATTATGGTTATTATGTTTTTTTAAGGATGGAAATGTGTTGGCTTGTTTTCTAACTCTATTGAATTTAATCGTTATTTTAAAAGCCATTCACCTTTGTTTCCAATTAGATTTGAGAAATTTCACACCAATAATTTTTAGATTTAGATAAACCAATTTCGTACTTCATAACAAAAATTCCAAGTGCAATATTAAAATAACCACAAATCTCTTTATGTCATACAAGGATAACCAAATGTTTCCTCCTTGACATATAGTGCAGCTAGAAGTTTCATTGTAAAATTTTAACTAATAGCCAATGGGATACAAGGTGCATGTTTTCTTGTAAAAACATTTGAAATGGGTTTTTGGTTAACAAAAGATTCCTACAACACATTTGCATTTGGTAATAACATGATAGAGTGGATGCATTGTATGCAACATGTATATAAAAGTCAACTTGTTACAATCAAAGTTGCACTGTTAAATTCGAATCATGCACAGGTCATGAAACTTTTCATTTTTCTTGGGATCCATCTTTGTGAAAGTTATAAATGTATTGTTATAAACTCATGTTATTGTCTTACGTGAAAAGTTTTTTTTATTAAGACAATGACCTATCATAAGTTCAAAAACATTAATGAAAACATGTAACAATATATTATTAGATGAGATAATTACAAATTGCAAAATTGTGTACATTGTGGTCTAAAGATTATTGACAGTCATGCACTTGATATTGGTGACTTACACAATAAACTTGTTTCATTATGTCTATCGTTTTTTTTGTTTCACTCCCTAAGCAATGTAGTAAGGTACTAATGTATTGCACACACAACTTGTATAAGTTGTTGACGCACCTCAAACTCCTCGTAAGACTCAAATGTAAGTCTGAAGGTGAAAACAACAAAAGAAGAAGGAGTTGGGATGCGTTCCCTAGCTTGCGACACTTTGGGGGTAAGAGAGACATGCTGAAGTTTTGAGATAGGGACTAGGACAAATGACAAGCGGATTATCTATTCACACGGGCCTACACAAAGCAAACAACAAGTTAGTTAGTGCGTAGTTGTAACACTTTTGGTGCACGAACGAAACATGGGCATACACGGATTCACAATATTTACCATGGCTCATACTTGGGGGAAACCACCACCTCCCCCCTTATATTATTCTTTGTGCCTGGCCATGGGGCCTACACCCAAATGTCATTTTGTTTCAAGATTCCCAAGTTGAGAGTCCCAAAATTCCCGAAATTGGGACTCTTGTGACTTTGGAGGTGCATAACTTATTGTGCAAACCCTCCAATTGAAGTGAGGTATGAAGCAAAATTATAGCCCTCATCGAAAGTTTTTCAACAATATATGGCATGCCACCTTCACATAAGCAAATTAGGGCGATTCTTGACTTTTAGTGGTTGAAAATCAAATTGGCACTTTGATTTTCGACCCTTCTTTTGGCCATAATTTGTGTTTTAAGTACCCAAATGGGTCATGCGAACCCATTTTAAATATCTAAGTCTCAAGAGTTTTTCGACGGTATAAATTTTTTTTTAATTCAATAAATTTTGACCCTTGTAATCACTCTTTGAAAATTCGGGAGTCCATCGACACTCTAGTTCCCAAAGTGGGAGCTCACTTGGGAGTGTGTGGGTTCATTCCTTCACACTCTCCTACACTCCTAGGAACATGCAATGTGACTCCCGGGCTTCACTCTCAGCTCGCACCTTGCGCCTTTGCCTTGGTCACGAACCCAAGGTTAAGATCGTGATAGTTGTGACCCAAAAAATGGTGATGGCAACATTTGAAACACTTAATATTGTTCATGCTTCATGTGGACATCTTCCAAGATAATGTCCTAGTTATGAAGGGAAGGCACATGGAGGTGTTCACTTGATCAATTTTATAACTTTTCATTCTATCACTAATACGAAATATTGCAAAAAGAACACATGCATAGTCATAAGGCATCATTATCAAACATTCTTTTTAAAGATTTTATTGGATACTTTCAATTTTAGGGAAATCAATTAGGACTTGTTAGGTAAGAATCCTAAATTCATTAGTTTTGTGGACGCTTAGTTGGTCTACCTTTATTCACAACTTTGGTGTTAAGATATTTGCAATAGTCCTACACGTTGTGTCAATTCCTACAAGACCATATGGTTTTTAAACTCTTTCCATGACAAAAGGTTGTACCTATGGCACGTCAACTTGAAAAATCTCTATAGTCATGAATGGTGAAACCTTGTTAAAAAAAGACCATTACATTGGGCAAAGGTAGCTTGTTGTGGAAATGGCTAACTTTGTTTTTGTTTAAACAATGATGGTAGATCTCCTTTTTATTACACAATAATGAAAAACATTAATTTTTTCACATTTTTTGATCAAGTTTTTATGAAGGTCCAACATAAATTTAGTATTTTCATTTGGTTAGAACAAGATCATGTGTCATGAACAAGGCAATGGTTGAAAATGCACCAAACTAAAATGGTGATAGACTTTGCAAGAATACATGATGACAAGCATGAAACTCAAGTTACTAAGCCTATTTGACCCATTTGTGCAACAAGTATAACCATTATTTTTTCTTAATGTGTGATGGTGTGTGGTATCATATGCCTTATTCACTAAAAGAAAAATGATAATATTTTATTAGTCTTTGCAACTATTTTTTAATCACAAGCAACATTTGCAACTAAAATCCACTTAATCATATTGGACAATTCACATGCAACATTAGTTGTAAACAACAATGGGTATTGGATGAAACAAAAAATTAACAATATATGAGTTCATTTTTTGACTCCATTGTATATGTATTGTTACATGTGACTAAAATGTGACTATTTTGATCACCAATGAGGGCAAATGACATGTTGGCACATGTCTCAACTTTTCATTATTTAAAATAAAAATGTTATTATAATTTTGAAATAATCTAGGACATACAATTTAGATGTTTGGTGTTTTTTTATGGTGAATTTTTGCAACCTAATGACTCAAAAAAAGGTTGGTGAATCCAACAAAAGGCTTTTTGAAATTTTAAATAAAATTCACCATATCTTAAAAATCTCGAAATTTAGATAGTGTGTTCATGTAGGTCATTAGAACTAGGCAAGATTCCAAAAAAAATCTATTAGTTCACCAAGATAGTCACCATTTATTACTAATTAATGTTGAAAATCTTAACTAGTGCACCTACTTGAGGAATTTGAAAAAAAAACCTTGGTTTGGATGGTCTTAAATTGTCACACAAGGCATAATACAAATCTAACATGTGGCATATTAATTTGAATTTTCATCAAAATAAATCAAAATAATATTTAGGTAGGTTGGTAGGTAGATAAATAAGTAGATACGTAGGTAGTTAAGTATCTTGTATTAGGTATGTATTCACAAACCTAAACTATTTACCTATTTTACATATCCAAGTAGCTAAGTAGGTTGGGGAAGTAGGTAGCTTAGAATGGTGCATAAACATTTTTATTTTTATTTTGGATTAAACCTTTTGATTAGTTCATTTCATATGGCACAATTTGTTTAATATGAAAATATAGAATCACACACCTTTTTTATATAATTTTCAAAATAGGATTGGAAAACAAAGAATATGAAATAAGTTTTGAAGTTGAAATTTAATCACAAATTATGTTCCAAAAAAAAAATTCCCCATCTTTTATGTTCTCATTTAAAAAAAAATCAATAATAAAATTAATAATAAAATTAATAATTTTGAATTACAATTTAACTAAAATTATAGATTGCAATTAATGTAAAAATATAATTAATGTAAAAATATTTAAAAATATTTAAATAATGAGTTAATAATAAATATTACAACATAAAATTTTACACCACTTATTAATATTTTTATAGTGATAAAAAATAATATTCTTTGGATTTATCTAGAGTTTATGATTTCAAGTTTTGTATATTTGTGCACCCTGATTTTTGAAAAGACACATTTGGACTTAATTACATGTCAAAAGACGCATTGTTTGAGGTTACATCTCACCAAAAAAAAATCATAGAAATTAAAGCAAGACTCAATGTTGACATTGAAATCTCTCCTAAAACCTTAGTTGCATCAGCTCCCATTGAATCTTTTGAAGATATGAACCTCCATCCTAGTATTATGAAAGACATTGTTTTTCATTCCTACACTACTCCTACTCCCATTCAAGCACAAGCTCTTTTTATGGCTCTCTCTAGTCATGACTTACTAGGATGCACTAAAACAGGATTTGGGAAGACAACTACATTTGCTCTCCCTCTCATCTAGCATTGTTTGGCCCAACCGTTGGTACAATGGGGGGATGGACCTCTAGCTTTAGTTCTTGCGCCAACAAGGGAACTTGCGTAATAAATTGAGAAAGAGGTTAAGGTTTTCAACTGGTTTGTGGAAGGCTTCAAGATTGCAATTGTTGTTGGAGGTACAAATATCTATGATCAAAGGTTAGAGCTGAGAGGAGGAATTGAAGTAATGGTTACTACCCCTGGCCAATTCATTGATCATTTTTAGCAAGGGAACAACTTTCTTTATAAGGTTTCATATGTGGTCCTAGATGAGTTATATTGAATGTTAGACATGGGATTTGAACCCTAGATTTAGGAGATAATGCAAAACTTGTGAAAGAAATACCCCTTATCCTTTGCCTTCTTTTAACATCACCTTCTTCCATTTTTCCATCTAAATTTTACTTTTATTTCTTGATGGTGCTTTCCAATTTTGAAGTCTTTGTGGTTACATGGTGTACTTAAGGGTTTAGATTAAGTCTTATGAACATAAAGGATGCAAGATTGTTACTTGGATTGAAGAACTCATGGTTTTTGATGTCATTAGAATCCAATCGAGTATTAAAGACAACAAGGTCCTTGTGGCATGTTCATTTTGCTTATTGCCACTAGGTTGTGCTACTTGCTCTAATAGGTTGTGTTCCTTGTTTGTTGCTAGGAAATCCATGATCCATATTCCATGAAGCAACACCTTTAGCACTTGTTAAAGGTCTAAAAGCATGTGTTGTAGGAAGCTGGCCTTGGAGGTAACCAAAATGCATAATTTACAACATCATTGTAAGAAACTCCGGGTACTTCATGTCTTATTGATAGATGTTATTAAAATTGTAAGGAGACCCCCAAAGTCACAATTTTATGTAACGATTCACCCCAACGAACAATTATCAATTCTTGGTCTAAATGTCATTAGATGCATGAATTTTTCTTCCCACAAAAGTTCGTCATCATTTTCGGCCTAGGCTAGTACCCCCATTATAAATTGGGTTTAGAGTCTATGATTTCAAGTTTCGTATATTTGTACTGTAGGTAATTTGATCTACACTTTCCCATCATATGCTATCCAATCATACAATCACATAATATCCTAAACAACTACCATGGATGTAGTCATGGATTTGGATTTATTGGGCCATGCCTTTAGGCAATAATTATGCATTCACTTGGGTCTACAATACCTTATTGGGTTACAAGTAGCTTGCCCCTTATGGACGGAAATAGGTGATGTTTTAAAATTATAAAAATACATTTATTAACAACATACTTATGAAAAATAACAATAGATCAAAAGGACATGATGAATAAATAAAATATATATATGAGATTGTTTTCAATTTGAAGAAAAATGTTATTTGTAGCACCATGCTCAAAACCATATCTTTTGCTCAAAGTTGCACATTAGAAGTTTATATCTATGACCCAATGGGATAAGAAATTTAAATTGTATCTTGAGAGTCTTGACTAGAAACTTTGATAACTCATTCTAATGATGGGCCAATCAAAGAGGCTCATTGTTAAGATGCTTAGTTGTGATATATGGTTATGCTTTGAATTGAAATACTTGCATGCAAAAACCATGACATGGCCCTTCTATATTTTTAATTTTTTATTAGTATGATTTTTTTTCAATCTAGAGCTTTTTCCCCATTCATGGGGTTCTAGTACACTAATTATTGTAATTACCCACTCTAATTACAATAATTCGTGTAATATTAATTTTTATTACTATAAAAATATTGATAAGTCATGTAAAAAATTATGTTGTAATAACAATTTAAAACAGCAAATAAGTAATAAAAATAAAAATATTAACAATAATTACTTCAATTCTTCCCATTACAATAAAAAGGTTGTAAACAATTATGGTGTAATAAAAATTATTCATTGTAAATTGGAATTAAAATCTATCACAATCCAACCAAGAGTTATCAATGATGCATTTAGATTTGGGTTGGCTTATGTTTTTGTGAGCTTGCAATGTCTTTGAGAAAAAAATCTTTAATAAAAATAGATTAATTTCCCAATCTTGTCTTCCAAGAATTGTCTTGAATTGAACCACTTTTCACCAACTCCATCACTTTTGATCATAGCATGACTCGAAGATTGCTCACATCCTTCAAATCAATTTGAGAAATTTTCTTAACATACTTTGAAGAGATATCCCTTTCACATGTTCTTATTTCCTACCTCATGTTCAACACATTTTCCTCATATTTTGTCTCCTACTACTTGGTTAAATCACATTTGAAAATGTCAATGTTAGATATCCATATGAAATTTGATCTTTTTAGATCAAAGTTTTGGATACTTGTAGCTTGAGACATTTTCAAGTAACATAATTTCTTTGTTAATATTCCCTTACAATCTTAATGCTCTCTACTCAAACAAGTTTTACATGTTAGTTGGAAGCAATTTTTCCTTATAAAAGTAAAGATTGTCTTGTCCAATTTTCTTATTCATCATCTTTTCATGCTTGAGTTTTTATGTTGAAAGAGATTGAGTTCTACAAACCGTTTAGGTCCTCAGTGTATTTGTTTTCCCAATAGAGGAAAACCATGTAATTTATTTTAACTTGTCTCTTTGAACTTGGATACCATGAATTGAACCTCATAATGTTTGTATAAATAGATGTATATGGGAAGAATCACAAGGTAAAGTATCAAAGTTCAAATCTTTTTAGTGAAAAATTTGCAAAACATTTTTAAAAACCACCACATTTCTATACATGATTCAAGTTAGTAGCCAAAATATATAAAGATGTTTAAATTTTTCCCTTCATGTTTTGTTAATAGTCAAATTTGGCTAAACCGGCTTATGGAGGATCGCCACCTTGGCTACATCACAAAATTGAAAAAAAACCACAATTGGTATACACCAATGCTTCCATAGATTTAATTGAAAACAAGAATCATGGAAATAGCTTTTGAACTAATCTGAAAACAGATTCATTTACACATTTGGCTCCGACATGTTAAGGAAATTCACCTTGTGAAACCCACAAGAAGAAAATTGTAACAATCATCATGTGAAATTCAAGTGAATAACATGATGTTTCATTTTAATGTTCACACACAAACTATCTCTGCACCAAATGATCACATGCATCCTTTGTAGTCTTTGCACATGTGTAGCATGATGAAAAAGAACATGTCCAATTTAAAAAACGGTCATCAAATGAATGATTTTTCCTTCATTGTCACACAATTGTCATGATAGAAAAACTCTACAAAAACCATTTGTTTTTATTGAACATTCACCACATGTGCAATAAACTTCCATAAATCCTTTTGGTACAAACATCATCTTGATCTTCCATGTGTGGAAGTTATGATCACTAAGCCTTTCAATGTAAAACACAAAGAGATGGTGCCATGATTCATTCACCAAATAGACGATCAAATGTTCAATTCTCTTAAGCACAAGATCTTAAGGTCTCATGCACACAAACTCTTGGACGAAATTCAATTCGTCTCTCTCACAACCAACCAAGCATTAATACCAAGCATCGATGCAAGCATGTTGATGTGGACCAACTATTTGAGGTAGAACAATTTCACAATCAACTTTCTTATCAATGTGGAAGAAGGGCATCGTCACATTTCCTTTGGGCTTACACATTCCCCAACTGTCATTCAGCAAATGCCGTTGTTTGTCTTCAGGTCTTGAACTTCTAGCTGAATACTGAATCATATGTAAAAGATGAACTCTTGCTCAAGTAGCCCAAGTTCTGATTACTGCAATGCTCAATTTCTGTGTGGTGGTATCCACGGATCCATCTCTGCTTCACAATACTATCCACTTCAAATGATCTGAAGAGACAGCTTGATCAAGTCATTTTACAACCTCTTTCCTTTTACCGTGTTTTATCTCAGCATTTTACATGCATTCATGGTTAGTACCCGACATATACTTCTTGTTTCTGCTTATTGGAAACAAAACAAAATGCTTGCTGTTTATACAAAATTGTTGTTTGTGATTCTCAAATAATAGTAGAGTGTCAAAACCTGGGGTGTGTCCTTGGGAAAAGAAGAGGATTTTAGCAACCAAGTTGTTTAAGTAGTTTGAGCTATTGTATTGCACAACTCCAGTCCAGTTCTGAAAGAAAGTGCACAACACATGTCCTTTCACTGTTGACTTCAGAAACTCATTTTTCCAACCAAGCCCACACTCTTTAGCAACAGCTCATGTATATATCCAGGGTTGATCAAACTCCGAATTCATGTTTCTTGACCAAAGTGTAGGAATTGAAGCTGCTTACACAACTGAGAGATGCCCATCAGGATGCGAGGTATCTGGTTTTCTGGTTATGCAGACATTGATATCCAGTTTCTTCAGGAATAACTAAACCAGATTATCAACAAAAAGCACTCACTAGCTGCCACACATTGACACAATGCTACTAGATGCTGGCAAGCCTTGAATGCCATGAATTTCTGTATCTATACCTTTGTTGTAGTGAGCTGCTACAACTGCAAACAAGTAGAAAAATCAATCATGCAGAGGCAAGAACAATGGTTACCAAACTAAGCAGACATCCATCATCATCACAAGCGTGAGATTACGTACAATGATGACAGCAGCAGATTCAAGCTACTGTCAGAGAGCTCCCAACAAAATCAACAGAAAACTATACAAACCACCAAACCACATGTAATCAGATCCTTTCACCATTTTATTTTTTCTGTGGAATCACGAGCACTAAAGCTCCTGCAGGGGACAAAGTATTGGTCTGAAACACTTTGTGGACTTTGAAGAGTTCAGAGACTGCAAAACAACTTGAGAAGAGAATGCAAACAAACAAGCTTGTTGAAAGGTGCAGTTTGCGCTTCCAAAATGAACAGGAAGTACGATGGAAAAAATGCAGATATATTTTTAAAAAACTTGCAAGAATCAAAGGAGAGACAATTGCATGAGCTTTTGCAAGTTTGTAAAAACATGATCTTTTTTTATTCCAAAGAATTGCAGTTCGGAGGACATGCAAAGAATTGCAGTTTGCTGTGTTGTTTTGTTCAGACAGAAAATCATCAATCAAGAGCAACCAGGAGGTGGTGGTTTTAGGAACCTTTCAAAATCGACAACATCCAGCTTGTTGTCAAAAGCATCTCGATAGAGTCTAGGGCGAGAAGAAGCAGGCAGCACCCCCCATCTCTGCGTCAGAAGCTTGGTTGCTTTCCTACCAATCTCGAACGGCAGAAAATCACCACGCAGATCTCGTCTCTCCACTTCCTCCTCGATTGCATCCATGATCACCATGGGATCGAATGTCCCATGCCCTGAGCTCATGAATTTCTCACACCCATCTGCACAAGCCTCAGAGATTCGCCGACTCGTCTCCTCTCCTACTAACCCTCCCTTCTGAAGCTCCATTGCAAGCTCTTGCCTCAGCCATTCCCACTCCTTCAACTCCTTCGTCTTCTTCCCATCACTACTGCTGCCATCTTCTTCTTCTTTTTCTTCTCCTTCTTTCAGATCTCCATTCTTTCCTGCAATCCCTGCTGCTCTCAAGAAGATCACACTAGTAGTGCTCCCCTTTCTCTGCGATTGCTTGCAACCTAAAAACAATTGTTGGGCTCCGTGGGTCTTTCTTGCATGAGTTGGGTGATGATCTGAGAACCGGGAGATGGGCTGCAACATGCAATGTGGGAGCTGCAGCAAACCCTTCAGAGCAGCCATCATCAGATCGCTGCTGAGGTTCTTGTGTTCAACAGCAGAATCCTTCTCCGCCTTTGGGTCGCTGATGGGTCCCGCCTAGTGCCGCTCAGCAACGAGACCTACCTGCCTGCCTTCCTTCCTTCTTCTGTTGCTGGCTTTCTGGTGGGTAAAGCTTTGTTAGGTTGAAATCCCATACAGCGAGCTTTGATGGCGGCATTCGGGTTCCTGCGGCTTTCGAGCGCGGCAGCATCAACTGCCTTGCAGCAATCGAGTCGGTATGCATGTGCGCTGCTGAGATCCTCAGGGAAGCGCGCGGTGGTACAGAACACATGGACTACTACTACTGGTGGGGGATCCCTGATCACTGCTGCTGCTGTTGCTGTAGCTGCGATTCACTCCTCCGCTTGCCTTGCCGCTTCCCCCGCTACCAAAGATGTCTCCATGACCTCCTCCTTCTCCTCCTCGCACATGTATGTTTCTTCCGCAGTCTTGAGCTTCTGCCATTGCTAGAGAATGGCTGAAGGAATACCTACTACTGTTTCCTTAGAAAATCTGGAGCTTGTAGGTTGTAGGGCATCTAAGATCTCAAGCTCATCATCTCACAATGCATAGAATCAGGGACCACAACCGCTTTGCTTTGCTTTGTAGCAAGCAAGAAATCCGTGAAGCTCTGATGAGCCATACACCAAACAGCATCTTGCAAACATCATGGCAGTGGTGAGGAGAGAGGATCCCAATTCTAGGGTTGCCAAAGATCCTCCCAACCCATGTTGCACAAAGATCTCAACTATGTGATTCTCTTGCACAAGCAATCTTTTGAACTGTGTGATATTCTCTTGCACAAGCAATCTTTTGATGTGGTTTTTGGCAAGCATACATACAGCAGTGGTGATCAACATCATTGATTCATGTTTCTTCATACATGGAAATGTCCAGTACGTTGCCTGAGGTTTTTCTCAGAAGATCTCTTCTGAGAGAAGCATGATCAGAAGAGAGGTAACTGAAGAACCCTAAAAACTGGAGTGTGGAATGCTGAAGATGAGGCGGGTGCCAACTTCATGCTGTTATAGATCAGAGAAGCATTCATTTGTAAGATGTTTAAGAGCACATCCGGTATACAATCATGGCAAACAAACTGGTGAAATAGAGCTTGATCTTTTTTTTGAGTGTCTGGAAATGAAGAAAGGGTGTGTAAACTGTTGTTGTTGGCTTCTGGTCTTCCCAGAGTGAGGATTTTAGTAATTGTAGCAAATGGGTGTGTGTATTTGAGGTAGTAGATATGTATTTGAGGTAAGCTTTTGCCAATGGAATGAATATTCACAGGTTTTTTTCTTTTTTTTGCTTCTTGTTTAGCAAAGCACTACTGATAGAGCTGGATGGCAGACCAGGGGAATCGCTCCACCAAAAGGTGACTGAGGAGACTCACAGCAGTCTTGGGGGATGGTTCCAAGTACCAGACTTGGCTTTAAGAAACCACTATTTTGTGGTCCCGCTCGACTATGATTCTCCTGATGGGACTTCCATATCTATATTTGCCCGAGAGGTGGTGGGCAGTAAGTTTCAGTCTCTTTCCTTCCTTCTGTCAAGTATTTATGTATCTCACTTCCAGTTTGCATCACAGAATGTATATCTATGGTTTGCAGATGTCAATGTTACAAATATATTGTTGTAGCTTATACAATCTCTTTTTGATTTGTTTGAAATGAGAGTTTCTTGAAGTGGTGGGATTTTGCAATGTTCTCAGGCCAGCAATATTGAGGTGAACTTTGTAATGTATCTATTGCAGCTGGAAAAGAGGAGAAACAGCTGCCATACCTGCTTTACCTGCAAGGGGGACCAGGCTTTGAGTGTGGACGGCCAACAGAGGCTGGTGGTTGGGTGAAGAAAGCATGCGAAGAGTATCGTGTCATCCTTCTTGACCAGGCAACTTGCTATCTCCTGTGTTTTGACCATCAAGGTTTTTTTTGTTTTGGCAGGCTTTGCAATTAGATATCCTGCTGCAATTAGATATGAATAGGCAACACATAGAAAGAACAGATCTTGTACAGCACTCCTGTATGCATCAAATGCACATTCCCCTCATTGATAATTCTGTGATTGCAGCAGGACAGCATTATTGTTCTGTTTTTGTGCCTGTGATATATATGTTTTCAAGGAAGGACCCATTGTTGAGGATTGGAAGAAATTGTTCGCACACTTGTTGCTGCTGAAGTGTGCCAGCAACAATTTGAAGGCTGCAGTTTGACTCTGGAAAAACTGGGGGGGGGGGTGGCTTGATCAGCGTGGGACAGGACTTTCTACACCCCTTACAACAAGTTCACTTTCACAGTTCAGCTCACCAAAACAGCAGGCATCATATCTACAGCATTTCCGTGCAGACAATATAGTGAGAGATGCTGAATATGTTCGTAATTGCCTGGTCCAAGATGATGAGGCGTGGACTGTCCTTGGGCAGGTACCTATTTCTTTTTCCCTTTGTCACTTCTTTCACCTTAGTCCAATATTGTCCATTTCTCTGCTGCTGATCTGCAGTTGATGTCTCTCAGTGGGTTGTGTCAAGTAAATTACACACCCTTTGGGTCACAATTACAAGTGTCTCCACACTCTCTACAATCCTCCTTTTTTTCTCATGCTCATGCTCACAACATACAAGAATGAAGCTGAAACCTGCACTTATGCTGTAATTTGCAGAGCTTTGGGGGCTTTTGCGCTGTCACATACCTCAGCATGGCACCAGGTGGCCTTCGACATGTGCTACTCACTGGTGGACTGCCACCAGTAGATGATGGATGCATGGCAGAAACTGTTTATAGAGCATTGTACAAGCGAGTGGTCTTGCAGAATGCCAAATTCTATGAGCGCTTTCCTGAAGATGAGAACATTGTGCGATCAATTGTTCTTCACCTTGCAGAGGCTGAAGCAGGGGGGGTGAGCTTGCAGGCACCTATTGCTAGTCCCATTCTTCTTTTAGACTGCTCATGTTTCTACTCAGATTGTGTGTTGCCTGTTCCTCTTGGTCTCTGATCAATTAAGTCAGTGCTGTTGTTGTAAAGAGTGTACATGTGATGTTGTGACATGCAGATCTGTAGAGGGTATAGGAATTACATCCAAGTACACAAAGATTGTTCAGGACTCTTGGAAAAGAAGTTGCCACAAGTCTTGTCATTACAGAACTAGAGAGTCTTGTACTCATTCAAGACCCACATGTTATCATTCAATGTGGCATCTATTTTCCTTGAGCTGCAGCCAAAATAAGGCCATCATCCTTTGTCTTTGTTACAGATCTGATGGTGTTTTTGTGTTGTAACAGTCCAAATGGTCAGGGTGCCTCCTGACCTCAGCAACTTAATGTTGCATTGGTGAAACTTTTAGCGCCCTTTTCAGTAGACTTGATATGATTTCAGTGTACAATGCAGTGCAGGTACCACTTCCTTCAGGAGGCATATTGACACCACATGGGCTTCAGCTTCTTGGGCTCTCAGGCCTAGGCTCTGCTGGTGGATTTGAACGTTTACACTACATGTGAGTGGAACTGCTGCAGATAAACAATGATTTGGGGCTATTTCTCTTTGTGGAACTTCATATACATGATAATCAATACTTGAGCTTGAGCTTATGTAACTATATCTCAATTTGGCACAATATGTCCTAACGTCCAACAAAAGATTGTGTCATTTCCTTGTTAAGTGATTTTAGTTTCTGAAATGCCATACCTGTCACCCCAATCCCAACAGTGTGGTAGCTTGAGACTGAGGATTTCTGCCACTTTCTAAGAACTCCATTTCATTGTTGGCATCAGTTATGAGTGTGTTCTTGAAGAACAGAGCACATCTTTGTACCAGGCAAATGGTTTAGATCCGTGGGAGTCATATGTAATTCTTGGCCAGATTGGGAGTGTAACTCATGTAATTGCTTCTTTTGCAGACTTGAAAGGGCATGGGATCCAGAGCTTGTCCCTGGTTCCAAGAAAACTCTAAGCTTCACATTTCTCCGCATGGTATGGTTGGATTTAGGCCATGTGTTTATTTTGCAGTTTTCAGTACATTACTTCAGCTAATGTCCATCTCATCCCCAAATTACAAGGATTTGTCCTCTTTTTTGTGGGATCCATTGGCTGGTTGTCATACAGGGGGTAATCAACACTGATGCATGATGTTCATACTGACACAGGTCGAAAACTGGATTGATTTTGATACAAATCCACTATATGCAATCATGCATGAGGCCATATATTGTCAGGTAGGCTCAATATCACATTCTGTGGGTTCTGAGCCAGTGAAGCATCACACCTGACACATAAATGTGTGAAGGACCTGTTACAAAACATGACAGTGGAATGTGAGGAGCTTGGGTAAATGCTGAGCTGTGATGGTTGTGTTGAATTTCTATTAGCTAAGTGTGCAGCATCAATTAATTTTGTTCATGGGTGTGGCAACAGGGTGCAGCATCAAAATGGGCTGCACATCGTGTGCGACAGGAGTTGGGTGATCAGTTTGATGCTGTTAAGTCTGTCTCGAATGGTTCACGTGTTCTGTTCACTGGAGAGGTAACTTGCATTGATTTTCAATACTATTTATGCAATGTAGTACCTGGAGTATTTTGACTCATCTTTTTCATGCTTGGAGAATATTGACGCTTGAAAATAACAATCTAAGAATTGTCCTTTTGTCACACTTTGATAAATTGCACAGCAGGTCACAGATTTGCGGTTGACAAAGTTTATCTTTTTCATCAATTGATTGGCACAATCAATTGTCCTTGGGCACATTGTTATGCATGTTTCCTGACACCATCTCTTTTGGTCAGATGATATTCCCGTGGATGTTTGATGAAATTGCTGCATTGCGTCCTTTGAAAGAGGTAGCCAACATTCTGGCTGAAAAGGCAGACTGGCCTCCACTTTACAACAAACAGTTACTGAATGCCAATAAGGTTTGCATCTGCATCTGCAACTGTCCTTTCTTTGTCTGTGTTGTGGTGATCAGTCCTGAGTGAATGAAAATTGCATAATTAGTTCTCTTCACCACGTGAAGCATGTGGGTGTACTGTTGCTCAGTGAACTCCCTTTGCTTGTGCAGGTTCCAGTTGCAGCAGCTGTCTACTATGAGGATTTGTATGTGGATTTTTCCCTTTCACAAGCTACAGCAGCCCAGATCTCTGGAATTAGGCTATGGGTAACAAATGAGTACATGCATTCAGGCATAAGAGAAGATGGATCACGCATACTGGATCAGTTGTTTGGCATGATCAAGGGCAAAATTCCTCTTCGTTAATCAGAAGGTGATGTCATATCCCTTTTACAAACTTGAGTTATGTAGCAGTGCTTTCCTGCAATGTCACAGATGACATATTGTTGTATGGCACATAGCAGTTGAATTTCAATGTCACAGGTTTGGTCTCTTCAATGACTTTGTGTAGAAATACTATAATCAGATCATAGTTATTGTGTGGTGCAGCAATGTAATTGCAATGCATTCTTTGGACATGTGGCTCTGAATCCAATTGAAAATGTTTCACAATAGCATGCACAAAATTTAAGACGTCAATTCTTGTCCTGAATGTACATTGCTTGATAACGTGCCTGACAGTTTTGTTGTGGAAATTTCTCCAAACTTTTTGTGCCTATTTTAATTGTTGGACTTTTGAGTTGGCATTATTGAATATAAACTTTTTCAAACCACTCAAGATGGAAATTCAACTATGTGGTCATTATTGAAACAGAAAAGGGAACAAAATATTGAAGGTTTAATTTGGCTTTTCTTTTTTTGGAAATAAACACAATTGGATAAAAAGAATTCTGGAATTTAAGCACAATTAATCTGAAAGATAGTATAAGTATGGATCACCAACCATGACATCTTGCCTCTATTTTCCAAACTGCATAATGTGCAGTCTTGGAGCTTTCTGAATTTATTACACGAAACTCAAATTTTTCTATTGGTTGCCCACGCATTGTATATACCTCAATTGTATTGTACATACCTCAATTTTAGTGTTTTCTTTTGGTTGGAAGTATAAAATATTAGACGGAGTCCAAAATATGTTTGGCTGGTCTTTGTATAATGGTTTTGGAAACATAATGATGTTTTTGAATAAGATTATTCATAGTGTTCACTTTGTTTTTAATGTGACCTAAAACTAATTCTGGCCAACTAGGGATTTGAGGAGGTTCCTTCAACTTCAGCTTTTGGTGATGGGTGATAGCAAGATACAAACTTGTTTAAAAATTTGTCTTGTCATGAATAAGGATGGCTTTGGCAGTTCAATTGGTTGTAAGTGTGTACTGAAGGAAAGAGGATATGTGCACGTGTTGTTGCTATTTTCCTTTTGTGTATCTTGAGGTTTGGTAACTGGATGTTGATGGCCCAAATGCAAAGAAGATAAGTTGCTAGCAATTGCTAAGGAAAATGGAGTTATTTCATGACAAAGAATCTCAACATTGTGATAAATGCTAATCTTCTTCTACTCTTCTAATTCTTATTTCTATACTTTAACATATTGTCATTAAACTAATTCAAACTATCCTCTATTATCCTAATCAATCTAGCCCCATTTTGCCTTATAGTGATAGCACAATTCCACCCTTAAAACGTTGACCCACCAACGATTCTATGTTCCTTGACTATTTTGTGAAATGAGTTGATGACCCCTTTTTTCCATTGTGTAAGGATTGAAGCTTCTCTTTTTTTAGTAGCATGTAAATAGTTAGGTTTTGGTGTAATGCTCCTTAATTACATATAAGGTTGACAAAAGGATGTGATGACAAATTAATGACTTTAAAATTGGTTGGGTCTTAACATATGTAGAGTTGGTGATAAGAGCTTTTTTGAATTGGAACATTGTCAAGAAAAGAATCTAAGTTGTATTTGTTATTAGTGGTAATTTATTTTGTCAATATTGTCATAAGCATGTTAAAAAATATGATGGCTCAAGTTATAGGTTGAAGATTTTTGTTTTGGGAGTTAAGGATTAAGGGAAACAAAGAATATACAAAATATAAAATTCATTTGGGAATGAAGTCTTATGTTTAAAAAAATAGTACAAACTATGTTCAAACAAAAATAATGATGTTGAGATTTTGAGTTGAAAATGAGAAATTTGTATTTGTGGTAAATGAACATTATGAACCCTATTTGGTTCCATTAACCATAAATGTAATTGAAATTCATAAATGTAAGATCTCAAGGATTTGCTGAAAAATGTGAGCAATGTAATAGGTTTTACAATCAAATGATTATAAATTGATAAAACCATGCAACCAATAATATTGGTCATTGCCAAAATTCCAAATTCATGCAAAAAAAGAGATTTCATCATTTTTATAACAACATTTGTAAACCTTTCAAAACAAATAGCAACAAAAAGTTCAAATTACAAATAAATCACTAAGGTATGTATATTGGTGTTTAAAAAAAGGTAGTGTGAATGTGAAGGTGTCCATATCAATTTAATTGGATGTGTGTTTTTATTTTTTTCAATTCCTTTTCAAAATAAGACCAAAATTGAATTGAATTTAAATCCAAGAAGGATGTTAAAAATAACCATCATTCACCTACCCAACTTGAAGTCCTTATGACATGAAAGTGTTATTTGCTATAACCTAATTAACGAAATGTAAAATGAAATATGAGAAGACAAAAAAATACCAATAAAAATGAAATTTATGTATTAATAAGTTTAGGGTAGAAATGGGGTGTAACATACACATTCACAATGCAATCAAAGTTTTTTAAAGAATCTAAATTATATAAAGGAAATGAAAACCTTAAATCTAATGGTGGATTGTGATGGCAAGACAAACATTGTGGTTTTAAGAAAATTACTATTGAACTTATTATTGAGAATGTGTATAAGTTCAATAATTAATAAATTTGAGTTAAAATGTGTTCAATAAGGCCCCTTAAGTTAATCTAATAAAAAATATGTTAATATTTATTTGAGTAAATTATTTTTGGAAAAAACAAAATGAAAAATGTGAATTATTGTGGGACAATTTTATCCATGGAAAAATCAAAGGTGAAAATTAAACATAAAAGGATGACAATATAAATCAAGGACAAAATATGGAAGGAACACCTCATTGGAAACATAATACAATAGTGTTGTACCTTTTTTTACTATTGAAGGGATAAAATCATATTGTATAATTTTTCCATGTTATTAAAAAGATGAAATGATAGTGTTGAAAGAAAACTACCAATGGAAGATGAGATTTGGAAAAAGGATAACATCAATAAATAGGCAATCTTAAAATAATGAGCTTGGGATTTTCTTTTTTTAAATTTTTGAATATATATATTCATTAATTCTTTATACATTTTCTTAGTTCTTTTATGATTTGTTTTCAACTGATTTGTTTTTACTTTTTAGTTTCGTGATTAATACCATAACTTGTGCTCAAATATATGCAAATGTGTGCAAAATAAAATGTACAAGTTTCTTGCATAAGAGTTTCTTGCATGGAGTGAGCTTGTAAAGGCAAATTTACTTGAAAATATCAACTTCCACATGGAGTTTCATTATTTCTAACCTAGACATTACAAGATTAAATTTTACATTATGTCATTATTTTTCATGATCTATTATGTCCATTTTTACATCTTTTCAACGGCCTTGGAATTGTTTCATTTTATTTCATAAGGCATCCCATGCTACTTCAAGTTTGAACTTAATAGTAAAATAGTCATCATTTTTCAACATTCAAAGTTGGAAAAAAAATAATCTTAAATTGAAAAAAAGGATTGTCATCTTTCAAACATGCTAAAATAAATCAAGGATTGGTAACAACATTATCTCAAGATGCAACTGACTATGAAAGGTTTGAAGGTAAGAAGGTTTAGGATTTCCAAAAGAGATCCTTTATGTTATGCTTGTTGAGTTCATTCATGTTGTCATGTAGTTGTTTGTTGAGTTTCTTAATCCTAACATCATATTGTAAACCATTGAAAATTAACAATTATTAAAGCCACTTGATGAAATCTTAGGTTTTTTTATACTTAAATGAAATAAGAACATAAAATGAACATTTTAGTTTTGCAACATTGAGTGACAAATAGTCACAAAAAGTTTATGAACCGATAGTATAAATATATTGTAAGTTTTTACCATGCAAGAACTTCAAACTTGCCAAAAAAAACATATAATTTCAAACTCAAAACACAATGCAAAAAAAAGTGGAAAAGATGATTTGAAAAATGCTCTTTCAAATCTCCAACATAAAAATCATAGAATTACAACAACTAATGATACATTTTGATTGCCCAAGTTTCCACAAATAAAACTTTTCAAGCAATCATAAATGGTAGACATCCCAAAAAGTTAAGGGAATCCCAAAAATCTCTCTAAAACCCATAGTAAATCCTAACTAGAAATCCTTATATGAAGTTAGTCTAATCAACTAGTTTTCCAATCTAAAAAATACACGTCTAAAATAGGTAATATGTTTTTAGTAAATGATTTTCCAATAGTGATTTTTGGTAGTAATTTTTAGTAATGAATTCTAATAATAGTCTTTGATAGTGCTTTTCGATAATAGTTTCTATTAGCAATTTCCAACATCAATTTCTAATAGTGATTTCTGTTAACACTTTTGGTAACAAATTTTCAATAGCATTTTCCAATAACAAATTTCTAGTAGCACTTTTTCAATATCACTTTCCAATAGTGGTTTCTAGTGGTCAAAATTGATAGTAACAATTCTTGTCCTAAAATCCTAACATTTTTTATTCCTTTGACAATATAATCAAAACATGGTGAAATAAAGGAAAATTCAGAAAAGTACAAGGTCATTAGAAACTATCAACTTGAAACCTATATGTTGAACAAAGGGAATGAAATGTTGAATGCAAATATTTTCTTTTACCATGAATTTAACTTTGTGGTCTAAAGTCTCAAGGATTTATTTTCCAAATTAATTTTGTCTAATTGTGATTAAACCTCATCAACTTTCAAACATGTTTGATCGTCATTCCACCATTATTAACCTTTGATAGAAGTGATTCCTTCACATCCAAGGCACTACCCAACTACCCTTAAAATTATGATTATTATTTTTTTAATCAATTACAATCACAATATAATGTTGCAAATATTGTTTTCAAGTACCATTACACCAAGATGTGGTATATATTATTTTACATATGATTACATTTGCAATAATATATGACATTAACGATTACATGACTATGTAATAAAATTAGATTCATGGCTTCTACCATTAATAATATTTTTGCTCGTATTCATTTATGTTGATTCTCATGTGAATTATATTATTATGTAATTAGGAAAAAAAATGGCTTTTATTATTACAACTAAGAAATATTATAGTTAAATAATAAATATTTATTGGCTTATGAAATGTGAACATGTGTTTTACCATAATAAAGCCACATGAACAATTTAGTTAAACCTATTTATTAGCTTAGGACTAAATAACTTAAAAACTTATATTGTAAGTTTAGGTAGGTAGGCCCAAGTAAATTGATAGGTAGGTTTAAGTGAATAGGATCTTATTTAATTTGTTGGTCACAAACCATTTTGATTGGTTCAACTCAAGTGGTGTTTGCATTTTGAATATTTTAAATTCATGTATTATGTGTAAATTATTTTTTCATTAAGTTATATAATTTACAAAGTTGAATGTGTTAACAAAGGATATGGGATAAATTTCATGAATGGGAAATAATGCAACATTATCCCACATCCTTTGTCCTAGACAAAGGTAGCTTAGACCTATTTACCCAAATTTTCCTACAACCTATTACCCAACTTAGCTACCTAGCTTAACCTAAACCTAGGTAAAATAATATATATGTATGCAAGTAGGTATAAATATGTAGCCTAACTTGCCTACCCTAACCAATCCTATAACCCACTTATTTAAATTACTTATTTATGTATGTAGGTAGGTAGGTATGTAGCTTAAGTTAAATAGGTAAATAAACATAGGTAGGTAAGTTAGGTAGGTGGGTAAGTAAGCATAAGTAAATAAATAGGTATGTAGGAAAGTTAGATATGTGTGCAGGTTAAGTAGGTTGGCAAGCTAGGCAAATAAATAAGTAGGTGGGTAGATAAGAATAGGTAGATAAGTAGGTAGCAAGGGTAGGTAAGTAAGTAGATTTACCTACCTATTATTAACCTTCAGTTTACCCCATATATCCTTAAATATACACCTTTACACAAAATATTCCTAATATATCCCTAGTTAACCTTAATACACATCTAAAGACTCTAGGTTCATGTCATGATTGTGACCAACATTTCGTTACATTTGTAACTAATGTGATGGGTGCATTACTACAAAATGTGAATGCAATTCACTAGTCCCCATGCACTAAACTAATGAATTCATTCCATCCCGACTAGGTCCCGTTCACTTGGATTAGTGAATTGACTCAAAATTTAGTGAAATTACTTGGTGTACAAGGACACATTTTGTTGTAATGCGGGTTGGGTGTATGAAAAACTATTGACAATTCATCCATTTGGAAGGATTACTTGCCATTAATTGCGTCCCAAGTTGTAAATATGACCAATTGAAGTCCAATGATTGTAGTTGTGTAATCATAATAATTATCGCACGGCATTTTACATGTCACATATAATTTACGTGACTAGGTTTGAACATTAGTAATAAAATGGTTAAGTCATGAATACCATGTTTTGGCATAATGTACACATGGAAAATTAGATCTATCTGTTATTGTAAAACATACATCGTATTTTTCCATGACCACATAATATTAGATGTCCACTATGAAAAATTAAAATGCAACAATACTAGAAATAACATTAATGATCTTTAATGATTCCAAATGTAGAAACAACATCCTAAGAAGACAAAAATAAACTTACCAATATTCACAAATGAAAAACAAAGCAAACAATTTCTTTTTGGTATAAATTGTTAACAAATACACTTGAATAATGGAAGGATAAAGGTTATTGAAATCAAAGAGCAAAAAAAAAATGTCATAAAGACCGTTTTTAGGTTTAAGCAGGTCATCAACACATATCTTTTGCTTTATAGTTTAATTTTGACAAGTTCAAAAATTTAGATTGTTAATTAAAAAAGAATAATGTAATATTTTAATAATGGAAATATATCACAAGGTTTATAGAAAAATAATATAAGTACTAAAATGTACAACACTACACCATATGGTTACTAGAATACTACATTAATGTCCGAAATATATGTATAGTCTATTGTTACAATATAATCTACAATACAAAAAGTTCATATGAACATCAATGCAACTATATTCCACATGTTCTACAATATATGTTGTTACAACAACATTTAAATGTATGTGTAAGGTAGGATAGATTGAAAAAATCAATTTTCTAATCCCAAGTCAATTCAATGTTGTGAGAAATAAAGATTGCCACTTATACACATATTTCCAAATTAGTTTAATTTTTTAAAAATTGTTCCAATGCTAACCAACATAATACATGACTAAGGCTCAATATTGGAAGTTATTTGATAATGTATTGTGTAATTTGGTTGTTTGATTTGATCAACATGTTTATTAGGCTTACAACTTCACACCTATGGTTTAAGAACCTTGAAATGTTCCCAAAGTATTGTCCATCCAAACATAAAGCTTGATCATCATTGATAGTAACTTTAGAATCCAAATCTACATCTAAATGCATTAGATACTAATATGCATATTCACCATTACGCATACAATCTTCAAATCATCACCTTGACTTCGCATTTGTCAAAACTTCATTGACAAAATCAAATACAAATGCACCAAATGGAAGGAGTTACAATGTCTAATCCCTTAACCCTTTTTTGGGGACCCCATAAAACCTTAAAGTGATCATAACACATTTAGAATCTAGATGATATCAATATTAAAACAAACATGTAAAGGTCAAAAAATTGTTCAAGAAATTACTCAAAATTAAAGTCACTCATACTTCTAAATTATGTTGCATCCCTTGTTGCACAATTCGATTGTCATAATTGATGTTACAATTGCATAGCTTTTAACATTCCTTGATGAAATTTCATAGAATATGGCCTTTACAACTTGCAGCACCTTGATAAATTGTAGACAAGATGCAACTCCCCATTGGACAAAAAATGTTTCCTTTCAACCAACCCCATGCATTGAGGTAATGCACATAACAATTTAGTACATAACCTATTTTACCTTGGTGACTTCAACACACTTAAACTACAACACATAAGGTTCAAACAATTAATAATCACAAAATGTATATTAAACTTGGACTACCTTTTCAATGGAACATTGTTTGAGCAATCTAGATTAAATATATGCACATTCCCCACCACCACAATTAGCACAATTAACATAATTGATGGGCAATGTGAAACAATTTTTTTGATAATCCAAATAAGAATTTTCTACAAAAAATTGTTTAATGTCACATCCAATTCCCCTTATTATGATTGAAAATAGTCTTCAAAATATAAATGAAAAAAAAAAATAGAACCATGTTTCATGGATTGGGTGAAATAGGTATAAGAATACACTATAATTGCCCAATCAAATCCTAAGGGTGATCTTGCCAAATCATGTAGCTCTTTGAATTTTAACTTTGCAACCACATGTGGTGGTAGGATCAAATTATGTGTAAATGAAGACCTTTGCAATACTGATCAAATACCCTATCTACAACTTACAATGACATAACCTACACCACCACATCTACAACACCTTTCCTCTTTGATTTCCCACCATGCTTCTACTTATCACTTCCTTGTAATGTGTTATGTGTATCAATAGTGATTTCATAGGTCTCAACAACATTTACATTTTCACGAGTTTCTACAACAATTGTCATTGTATGAACAAGTTATGTAATAGTTTAATCAACTACATTTGACCTCCCACCATGGTGAGATTGTTTCTATTTTCTATTTGGGTTACTTGTATGAATGCCTAAAGGGAACGTTGTTATATTTTCTTTTGTACTAATTAGTTTATGAGGGTTAGTATCTATCGGGACTTCTACATTGGCCCCACCCTTTGCACTCCCTTATTGTAAAACACAAATAATTTTGGTGACAACAGGAGGTGGCATAATCTCATATTCATTAACTCTTGTAGCTACGCCATATTCCATAATTGTTTAAAATTGACTTTTTGGTGGGACCTTGTTGTTTCCTTTCCCTCACCCTCATTATCAAAGTTGTCATTATCATCACTTAAAATGACATCATAAATCTTTAACACTTTTGACTTACATGCCTTATTTGAAAATGAATGTGGTGAATGGCTAACTTTTTCACAAGGCCCAAAACATGCAATAAGTTTTTTGGAACACTTGATATTGGTGGTATATGTTGTTTTTGTAATTCCATGGATTGATGTATAGGTGAAGTTCTAATAGGTAGTTAGGAGTTTTTAACACACACACTTAAGGTTAATAAAATTAATAGCTCAAGGAAAAAATACTTGAGAAATTTGTCAACCTAATGTTTGCCTACTTTCCCCACAACTCCCATTGAAAGTGCATGCATTTGACAATTCACAAAAAACATTGAATGAAAATCTTACATGCACACAAAATAACATTCATGAATTGAAATAGGATTGTCAACACACTAACTAAAAGCTTGACATGGAAAACCCTAGAATATACATTGCTAGACTACACAACACCTATTTAGGTATATACATTTAATATACATTTAATACCTATTAATAAAAAAATTGATTAATATCTTATAACAACACATCAAACTCCATAGGTTACAACATTGCATACAATAATACAACATGAATAGTATATTATAGTTAAACAAACATGGTTTGTATAAAATCCAATTACATATTATAATTTTTAAAGGGTACTCAAATGCAACACAAAATATTCACTCATGTAAACAAAATATTCAAAAACCCCCCTAAGAACCATACGTGCAAGTCTCCGTGTATAAATATATAGCACCATGTAGCCCTTTTAGTAGCTTAGAAATGAATATAAAACATTTTGAAACTGCTTGTTTCTTTAGTTTATGCAATTATATGAAGTGTAGACAACATTGTTTATCATATTATTAACCAATGGCCTTGGCCCTATGGCCCTACAATCCAATCGTGTAGTGGAGTCAGACTACTTAATATCATTTCCTCTTCTAGTTCATATTCAAACCTTTCCATTTTCATTAAATGACTTGGACTCCTTGACTTGCCCTTCGAGTTATGCTCTTACAATTTTACTAGTTTCTTTCAGTTTCTTTGTTGCTAGAATTTTCCTACATACCACACATAACATTCAAAAAATACTTACCATTTGCATCAATAAGCACATGATATGTAAGTGTAATCAACTGCAATACATACATTACAACAAGGTACATGTAATGGAAAGTCATGAATGTAGTGGGCTACACCTATTCATATGATTATAATCATAATTTGTATTCTCAACTCCCACTTGCATCCATGGTACCCATTTTATGCATACATAACTATGCAAAATGGGTATTGGAAATATGCACTAAAATTCAATGCACACTAAATGTTCTATTACACTTGCACATCACTATGTACAACCAATACAAATTGTAACACTATAATAAATTATTAACCAAATGTCATAATACATGTGCACATAGGTATAATCAATGCAAAAAAATTGTGACATTCAAAGAATTTCAATTGGACATTACAACTTAGTAAATAGGTTGCATTAAAGTTCATCAAACACCTACAAATATGGAATGGCAATATGACTAACTGACAATTGGGAGATGAGCTAAGGCAACAACTTTCCTTTGTTGTATCATCATACATCGTGCAAATTCACACTCCATATCCACATACTTGTTTTCCAAATGGTTGTCAAACTCTGCAAATCCAAAGCTCTTGTACCAATTTGGATGTTCAAGTCCTTCACATAGATTGTCCTTACATCATGTGTTTTTCTTGAACCATATAGTAGCACACCAAACATGGTAAAGATGGCCACAATTAAAGACAATGATGTTTTTGAAAAGGAAAGTGGAACCACAAAGTGAACAATAATTTAAGGTTATATTGTGAGGTATCTTATCACATGATACATCTATTGCATGACACATAGGATGAAGGCTAAGTACAACAATTGATTTTTACAATTCTTTCTATTACAACTAGTGGGCATTCAAAGCATCAAATTGAAGCTCTAGATATTTTCATTTCCTAATTCCATGTGTTATTTTGTCCTAAAGGTTTTCTAACTTCAATAGGAGTTCTTCATGTTCAACTTTTGTTTTCTCCATTGTGAACTTGTAAAATTCACAAGTCATCCTTTAATTCTTAAGGTTTATAAAACTAATAGTTGACTCAATTGCAAGTAGCTCTCGTAGTCGACTTTCAACTTTAGAAATAGTAGATTGCATAAAAACTAAGACCACTTTCCTTTGGCCAAGTTTAGATGTCAACTCTTTTTGTTTTTTTCTCAACTTCACTAGTTCAATCTTGGAGGACTCCAACTCCAACCCAACAGTGTTCATCAACTCCCACTATTTTAGTTTAGTCTTTTAAAGAGAAGTGCTGACCTCACCCACCTTGCCAACACTAACACCATATTCAAACTTTCATTTCATTTTTTATCTATTTATTATTATTTTTCCATTCATCAAATCCTCCACACCCTTTTCAATTTTGGATTCAACTATAGTCTTGCCAAACAAACTTATTTTCTTGTCAATGCATTTATCCATCCAAGAAAACACCTAGACCTTTGGTTGGTGTTGGTTTCATGACCAAATTTCAAGCCCAACTAATTTTCTTTTGTTTCACCATTTCTAGAAAAATCCCCTTAACAAACTCCTTCCCAATCAACTTACTTTTAGGGAGATTTATTTTACCATAGATAATTGAATAGATTTCCTTGATTTTATCCACCACTTGAGCATTATGAAAATTAACAAAAAGTAACCACTCCTTCCCCAAATTGGCCCAAACACCTCTTTGAGTTCAACTTCATGAACTTGTTTATTTCTTATCCTATGGGGGTTGACTCCTTCATTTGGCAATCCATAATCATCCTTGAAAACATGGAAATCAATGGCAACATAAGTTATGTTTCTCATGAACTTTCTAATTTTTGCATCCACATTTCCAAAGTTTTTTTTTCAACCATAGTTTAAGTAACATTTGTATCAAGGAGGTTGAATCTTGCTTGGTCTATTCCTCGTGATGAAGACACACTAGACGTTAACCTCTAGTTATTAAGTCAACTTGAAGAGAAATTAGACATGTAAGGTCTTCATGAACACAAATTTTTATTGTTTCAAAATTAAAAGATTTTTTATGTCTGGGGCACATCTCTTCCTATTATGATCTCTCTACAATATCATTTATACATCTAGATCTTTAGTTCTAGATAATCAAAATTTAAAAGACCATAAATCAATTCCAATTATTCAATAATAACAACATCGTTAATTTTATACATTAGGTTTTATGTTTTTATTCATGATAGACAACATTCTATTGACATGCCATATTTAATATAATCTAGGTTCATGGACTAACCAAACATGTGATTAAAATGTACTAAATAAAATGATAACTTTACAATTAAATTGTTAAAGTGGCAAATCTTCCTACCAAATGTGGGTTCAAATCTTGTCTTCTATCTAGTTAGACTTGTCAATACTTCTCAATCTACAACATCTTGAATTTTTCGTTGCCAATTTAATGTCAAGTGCCACCATTCCCTAGGCTCCCTATTAAAGTTCGTATAACAACTAGGAATGCAAACTTGTTAAAAAGATGCAAGGCCAAGAAAATTTGATAGATCACTATTCCCATGAGGAGATTTTGTAAATATGGGGGTTAAATGAAATTTACAATCAAGTAACTAGATAATTCATACTTGAGAAATGCCCCATTTAATTTCATTGTTACACCTACCAACCAACTTGGGGAAGTGTAGCCATTTATGTAAGTAGCTTGGCCTAACTCTTCTCAACTTGTATTATTAGAGTGCCATGTTGAAAGGTCTCTGCATCAATAGGAACATATGTTATATAATAAACATTTTACTAATTTAAACATATGGGAAACTGGATGAGATAATCTTTGAATTTAAATATAGTTGAACCATAGCAAATTAAATTGAATATGATCAAATGATTTATGTTGTATTGACATTCACTTGAAATTAATGGCTAAAGACGTCAAATTTCTAGCCTTTCAATCTACATTAAAAATCTTATTAGAATGGATGGATGAAAAGCGAATTTATATAAAATACATAAGTTCATGGAAGTTGGTAGACATCTTAATTTTGTTGATTATAATTAACTTTGTAGCTCATAATGCAAGTTGAAAAAAAAATAATAATAACAAAAGTATCCAAACATTGCATTTGAAAATACCATGCCATTTGTGGGCATTTTTCATTTTTCATTTTATATTCATCATCTATGTTCTCACATTTCCAACACATACAATTCACAATGTCATCCAAGGAAATGTTTTTGACATAGAAAGTGGACTGATGCCTAATTACCCATTTCCAATATAAGAGCTCCATATGTTGACTTGTTCCCATAACAAGCCTTCATAAAACACAAAGCATGAACAAGCAACAAACCAAGGAAACAACTTCCTTACAAGTCCAATTTGTTGCCCCAACATATTTTGTATTGTTTTTAATGTATAATACAAGGCAACATAAAAATTGTTAATGTTAAGAATCTAGGTCTTGATTCTAGAGGTGGCACAAGGTGGCAAATTTTGTCTTAATGAACATTCCAAATGCTCAATTGACAGTGCAACACTCCATTAAACTCAACAACTATTGTTATTAAAAAAACTACATGAAAACAAAAATCTAGAAGATTTACTTAAAAAACCTTACATACCTTGCCAAAACATAACCATATGGCATTTGGTAGTAACAACAAACACAATTTACAAAATATTGAATTTTTCCAATTGCACAAAATTCAAGAAATCACTTTTGGTAACTCAAAACGAGACTCATTTATAATAATATATGAATCCAAACCTATTAAACACAATGCCAATCATACAAATTAAATGCAAAAAAAACTTCCATCAAACATTGAAAACTTGCAAAGTACAATATTTAATTTTCTAAAATCTCAAATCAACAAAAGTGATTTGAAATCATACAACTTGAGATTATATCTCATACATTAATTTAAAATTAAATTCACATTAAAGCCAATTCCAAGTTAGCTTGCGTTAATTTACATATAGTAACTAAACATGTAAACATGTAACAAACAAAAAACTTCTAGCAAAAAGATTTTTTTTTTTTTTTGATATGTTATTTTTTCAAATTTTCCATGTTGAATGTCATTATGAAACAATACAAGGTTAATTCTTATTTGCTCATGGAAAATAAAGCATAAGAGAACTTTGAAATCAAATATGATATAATGACCTTGTCATCACATTTTGTAGACAATATGAATTTATAGTTTATTTTTGAAGAGCTCATGAATGTTTGCTATTGTAACAAAGTGCACAAGTAAAGTGCTAGAACCATGTTTGTAAAATGGCTATTAAGTTTACATTGAATTTGTAATTTACTCAAGATAAGTAACAAAACAAATTCAGAGCACGGAGTCTAGCAATCCTCTTGCTGGCCTAGAAAAAAATCATTTGGTCAGATCATTATGACACCTGGGGTGGGACCTTATCAAAATTTGCATGTGTAGGGTGAAGCCCTAGGGTGAGGGCATTCTGTCTTCCGAAGTGCACAATTTGTTGTTTTTTTTTTCCATGATACCTGATGGGTACCCACCAGATACTCATTGGGTATCACAAGAACAAAGAAAAATTTAAAAATTGCATTGATTTTTGTGCTTGGTAATGCCTTGGAAATGGGGGATTTCCTAAAGTAAGCACCCCTCGGCTTTGCCTCGGGCAGGCTCTTACTTCTGAAACTCACTGCTCCTCAGTCATTACCCTCCACTTACCACCAGCGTTTTCTTTTTGTGGCAAAAATTTGCCGCTTGGTGACCCAAAAAAGGAAAAAGTGCAGTGACTTCTATGAAGGATTTATTGGGGACAAAAATTCACCAATTTCGCCATATTTTGAGGAAAAAAGAGGTTGAAATCGCCATATGTAGACTATAGGTACATCATGGGATTTCAAAAAGTTTCTACCTTTCTCTCAGACATGTAGCCAAATTTGGCTTTGAAAGTCCTCTAGTAAAGGATTGCCAGTGAAATTACACTACCCCATGAAATTGAAGAAAAGAAAAACCCTGCTTACCACACCCTGGGGCCTGGACTGGAGTTTTTTGAATTTTGTGTATTGAACAATTGGCGAAATTTTCCCAAAAATACAAGAATAATGCGAATTTACACTCGAAAAGCAAAACTTTCCAAAATTTTCCAATTGTTTGACCAAAAAAGTGTCCAAATAAAAGACTACCCTGGACGCACAAAGTCCAGGTTTCCAATGAAATTCAACCACACAAAGAGTTATCCATAAAGTCACCCTGTGTTTGGGCCTGCTTTCTTCCCCTATCCCCTCTTTCAGTGGTATCTGCAAAACATTTTATTAATTCTCTGTATGAAATGCTGAAACTCAGCATTTAATGCACAAGGTTAGAGAGTAATTATAGTAACTGTACAGGTAGGAGGAGCCAAAATGTATGTAGCATCTATCACTGGAGGCGCTCAGGAAAAAGCAAATACGGAATGAAACTCAGTTTACCACCAAAATTGCTCGAAAAACAAATCTGGTAAAATTTTCATTCCCAGTTACATACGCGATCGATGGCCTATTATGCTAAAACCGACTGTTCTCACCCCCTAATCGCGAGACTTTACGCATAACTATATTGAAAAAAAAAGTTAGTCACACGAAAAAAATGGGAAAGGAAAAGAAAAAAGAACCAGAAGCTCTAATAGAAAAGGACCTACCCCCTAAAGAAAAAAATCCACAGTTCATCCAAAAAATCATATTTCTTCATCCAATCAAGTAATATGAAATAACATTCTTTAATCGATATATCCAATAAAGCAAAATGGTCTTCAATTTCTTCATCCAGTAAAGTAACGTGTCTTCCAATTTCTTCAGGCAATGAAATAACAGGTCCCCAGTTTCTTCATCCAATAAACGAGTAACATGGTCTTCAATATCTTCATCCACTGAACTAGTAACATGGTCTTCAATCTCTTCATCCAATGAAGTAACCTGGTCTGCAGTTTTCTTCGTCCAATGAATAACGACAGTCTTCCAATATCTTCATCCACGAATTCACAGTCTTCAGTTCATTGATATGGATGAAAAATGAAAGAAGCAAAGTGCCCTAATTCTGCCGTCTCCTTTTGCCTCTTCACTTTCTCCCACGGCCACGCCGCATGGCCACTTCCCACGCTGCTGCGCAGTAGGCAAGCGATAGAACTCTCCTCTCTTAGCTACCAATGCACTAGCATCTCCAGCTCTCTTTCGATCTCTCTTTCTCTATCTCTCTCTTGTTGAATTTTTTCAACTTATCGGTCCATTTCTGGTAAGATTTCGAGCTTGCAATCACATTCTGTGTTTGTTTTTGTGTTGTATTCTAATTTCTTTCTTTATTTTTCGGGGCTAAGGAAGGGTTTGGTTTGCTCATTGCAGTCGTAAAGTGCAAACAGCTTCCCGCAGGCAGGTAAAGGTGCTCGGGTGTGAGCTTCCGGCTTCCCATGTATCATGTGTTTTGAGAAAGAAATGACAGCATCGTTGATGTTGAATCTAGCCATATAGATCAGCTTTGTTTGTTTGTTTGCTCGTGTTTGTGTTTTTTTCTGGGGTTTGTTAGTGTTGTTTTTCTTGTGAGGTCTCCTGCACCTGGCTAGGTAGAGCATGTTAGATTTGGTTGTAGAACTGTGATCGATGCTCACGGCTGGGACTGGCAAGGAAGTTATGCACGTTACTGTGGGAACTCATAGAGGATTCGGGTCGGAAGAGAGAAGTTTGCTCCAGTGATGAGACAGTTTTATACTCCGTGAAGAAGTCATTGAATCTATAGGGATTGAGGATGTTTGCTTTCGGTACTGTACATCTGTTATCCTTTTGTTGTTTTGTTTGGAGACTAGATAGTGTCTATTGGAGGATATTGTGGATCTGGCGACTGATGTGGTTGTGGAGAGGTTTTTCTTCCCCGTTTCAGTCCCTTTCTTTTCCTCTTCTGAATGATGGAAGATTTGGTTGATGTGCTGAAGGAGCGAGGGAGGTAGAGGATAAGGTGAAGTGGGGGCAAGTGGGAGGTGGAGGCGGGGATTCAAGGGATCCAAGGAGTTGGAGAGACACGATGGCAATGAAGATTGACATTGCCAACATTCTAGGGAATCCACCAGATGATGGCCGCCTTCACATTGCAAAAACAAAGATCATATGCACTCTTGGTCCAAAGTCGAGAGAGGTTCCGATCCTTGAGAAGCTGTTGAGAGCAGGGATGAATGTGGCGCGATTCAATTTCTCGCATGGGACTCATGAGTATCACCAGTACACTCTGGAAAATTTGAAGATCGCCATGCACAATACAGAAACAATGTGTGCCATCCTTCTGGATACTAAGGTAAATACTTCTTGTAGCTCCTCTCAAAAGCTCACATATCTTCTAACTGGTGTGTTCTCTGACTTGATTGTCAGATTGGTGTTGCTCTTTTTAAGGGCTGAAGATGGAATCATGTTTCCCCATTTAGGTTCTCACTGACCTATTTGCAATTAGCTTGATGATACAGTCTCAAACTCTGTATTGCTGCTAGGAATTCTTTTGAGTGTAGCTTGAATGTTGCTAGTTGTGGTTAGGTCAAAACACATTTTGGTGCTGGACTGGACAGTCTATTGGGTTTAATAACTGAACTCTTGCAGAGTCCTTATGAAGAACAGTACATGTGCTTGACAGCAGTCCAAGACTCAAGATGCAATGCTCCCATTGGAAAATTTCCATTGGACTTTGTTACTCTAGTTATGAAGCCTTCTAATATAGTTGGTGTGCATTTGAGGGTTGGCTATGGTTCTGAGCCTCAAGTATTGTGATCTCCTAAATGAACAGTTCTGTTCAGCTATTAGCTCTTGAAAAGCTGTCCTTTCAAAGCTGGTTTCTTTTGCACTTGCCTGTGCAATCAGCTTTCATTCCACTGTTACCATTCTACCAGTTGGTCCCAGGTTGGTTCATACTCTCTCAAAACCTGCCATTTGGTGGTTGAGGTGTGTGTCTCTCTTAGGTTTCTGCTAGGCTTAGTAATGAATATGTAGATTGCATATGCAAATTGTTAAGGTTGGTGAGAAGGATATGGAAAGTGTTGTGGCATGTATTGTGACTCTCTAATTCACTCATTTTATTACTGTAGGGCCCAGAGATCCGGACTGGGAATCTGAAAGATGGGAAACCTATACAACTGGTGCGAGATAAGGAGATCACAATCACAACAGATTATGGCTACCTTGGTGATGAGAACACAATAGCAATGAGCTACAAAAAGCTTGCCCAGGATCTGAATCCAGGAAATTGCATTTTGTGCTCAGATGGTACAATTACACTGACTGTTCTTGAAACTGATGAGCAAAATGGCACAGTCAAATGTCGGTGTGAAAACACAGCTATGCTTGGTGAAAAGAAGAACGTGAATTTGCCAGGTATTGTGGTGGACTTACCCACCATCACAAAGAAGGACATTGAGGATATCCTAGAGTGGGGTGTCAAGAACAAAATAGACTTCATTGCAGCTTCTTTTGTTCGGAAAGGTGAGGACCTGAGAAAAATCAGAGCACTGCTTGGGCCTCATGCAAAGACAATCCAAATTATCTCAAAGGTTTGTTGCAACTTACCAGTCTGTTTGTAAGCTGTTTGCTGTGTGGAAATGTTGGGTAAGTTGCAAGCAAATCAATGTTGGAAGCTTATGTAGTTTCCAGAACTAGCTTTCTTTGGCTTGATTCAGGGGTTCTCACCTTGTTCCCTTTCTCTTTAAGCTAGCAGACTGAAAATTTGTGCTATAGGGACTTGGCCTGTGTCCTTAGGAAAATAGGTGCTCTCTGGAAAGGATTAATATGTCTGCTATGCCCTAGGATCTTCTCAAGGAGGTTGCAATTCCTATAATGTCTTAAAGGAGTATTGAGTATTGTTGGCATTCTCATTTGTGGGATCAACTGTTAAAGAGATTGATCGGGTATGTGCAAAACTGACATGTTTGACTGTAAATAGGTGGAGAATCAGGAAGGGCTTGTCAATTTTGACGATATCTTACATGAAACAGATGGTATAATGGTGGCCAGAGGTGATCTTGGTATGGAAATCCCTACAGAAAAAATCTTCCTGGCCCAAAAAATGATGATCTATAAGTGCAATTCAGCTGGCAAACCTGTTGTAACAGCAACCCAAATGTTGGAGTCCATGATAAAATCACCTCGTCCAACGCGGGCAGAGGCCACCGATGTTGCAAATGCTGTTTTGGATGGGACAGACTGTGTGATGCTTAGTGGGGAAACAGCTAATGGATTATATCCTGACACTGCCGTGGCTGTCATGTCACGAATTTGCCAGGAGGCTGAGGCTTCACTAGATTATGCTGCAATTTTCAAGGAGATTATGAAATCTGTTCCATTGCCAATGAGTCCATTGGAGAGTTTGGCATCATCTGCTGTCAGGACAGCAAACAAGGTGCGGGCAACATTAATCATTGTCCTCACTCGAGGAGGTACTACAGCAAAGCTTGTTGCGAAATATCGTCCATATGTGCCCATTTTGTCTGTTGCGGTCCCTGTACTGACTACTGATAGTCTTACTTGGGTAATCAGTGAGGAATCACCAGCCCGTCACAGTCTTGTTTGCAGGTACAGCTCTTACTCTACTTGTAATAGCCATGCTTATGGGTGAATTTACTGGAGTGCTAATCAGGCCCAAACTCACTGAATTTACTTTCTGTTCTGGGGAATCTGCTCCAGAGTTTCTTAATGTTTTGTCTTGAATCTCATGAACCTATGAAGATCATGTAGTTTTGTTGTTTGACTTGCATTAAATGCCAAGTATTGGGACTTCTCTGTGGTGTCAGGATATTCACATGTAACTTTGGGATAGTTTGCAACTCAGCTGCAGTGAAATGGTGTACATTTTTTGTTAAAATCCTGAGTTGTATGTGTTGCCTGATCCTAGCTGGCAAGATCTTTGAGCTTCAATATAGGATGGGTTGTGTAGATGGTGGTTGTGCTCTGTGGGATGCCTTTACCCAGGTGGAACAAATTTGTTGTGAGTCCAAACCAAATGCATATTTTGGACTTCAGTGTCTATCTATGTTCTACAAGAATTTTAGTTGTTGGAAATACAAAAAGTAATGCCCCAAGCATATTTATATCTCCAGGTTAATAGTTGGACTTCAATGGTGAAATCTTCAGAAGTCCAAGTTCATTCTTCTGGAGTCTAGAATTTAACATCCATTTACTAGTCCACTCCATCCAGAGGTTGAAGACCTGGCCTATCCTCTGTAGGCTGTTCATGTCATTAGCTGAAAAGTAAATGCTCTTTCTTGCAGGGGTTTGATACCACTTCTAGCTGAGGGGTCGGCTAAGGCAACAGACTCGGAGTCTACAGATGACATTCTTAATGCAGCATTGGCTCATGCCTTGAGGAAGAGGCTAGTTGAGGTGGGGGATTCAATTGTGGCCCTCCATCGTATTGGAGTTGCCTCGGTCATAAAGATCATGGAGGTCAAAGAGTCTGTACTGAGAAGAACTTGAGAACTATTTCCATCCAAGTCTGGGTAAGCTCAGTTCATGAGCTGGAGCAGACACCGTGAATCTCAGACCCTAACCACACACCTTACAGCTTGAATTGATTGAACCCTGAAATCTGGACTATATATTGCAGTACCCAGGACTTTTCTTGTCCAGGTCAATGGGTATATTTTTCAGTCCTTTTTGAAATATTCACCCTATGTTACTGGCATCTTCCTGTAGCTGTAACTTGGTGTCATCTATGATGGTCATCATATTCCTTGGAGATATTTCCTTGTATGGAATGTATTTTGTCTAGGTGGGGTGATTGATGAATGATTTTATCTGGCATAAACATAAACACTTCTGCCAGGTTTTGCTTTCTAATATTGCGAATAATATGGTGGATAGAGTCACCTGGCAGATAGGGGTCTTTAGTTTTGCATTTCTGATGACTGTGAGCACCGTTGATTTGTAGCCATGGGACTTGTGACCCCTGCTGGGTAAAGTCAATTCAAGCTATTATTTGACTTTCTGTTTACATGCAAAACTGTTCTGATCACTGAATGTTGAAGTAGGTTGTGTACACAATAACTAGCACGAATGCTTTTTTCAGGTCCTAGAGTCACCTACTTTCTTGCAACTGACTTGGGTAGTCATTGTTGAAGGTTGCAAAGAGGGGGCGGGGTGCTGATCCATGTGTCTGTGTCTGCATGGTGCTATTTGCTCAAGAAAGTCTGCAAGTTGCTTTGTGCAAAACAGCAACTCTCAAAATCAGTTGGAGTTGGAACAGTTTTTGGTGCACCTGTCCATTGTGACCCAGGGACCTTCACCAGTCCAAAAGCAGAAATATTTCATGTTGGAGCACATTCATCTGCCCATGATTTACACAGTGGACCAAGACTACTGATGCCATGCCTTAGTCCTTTCTGGTTTTAGTTTTTACTTCATTTTGTTTTACGTATCTTGCTCTCTCAACCATCTCCATTTGTTTCCTCTGTGCTAGTTGGATGTGTCCAGTCTTCCTCTGTGTTTTGCTCATCAGCTTCCTGTTGTTTCTCTTTCAGTGTTTGTAATTTCCTCATCCCTGTTGTGATGATATTAGGTAATGCTTCAAGTTGCTATGTGCATTCTCTTGTACATTTCCTCTTGGCTTCTGTCTTATATTTAAAACCTTCACTCTTTTTCCTGTGTTTGATTTCTGCTGCTAATCTCTGGGTTGTTATCACCTTGACTCTATGTCTGTGATTGTGAAGATGTTGAGGAGAGGCACAAAACTCCATTTCTAAGATGTTATCTGATGTGGTGCTCTCTGCATTTTTTCTGTTTTTTTCTGTCATCAATTGTCATATTTCAGGCTCAAACTTTTTCCTTTGCTTTCTCACTTCAATGCTTTAAATTTGTTTTGTGCATCATGGACACTTCCATAGCAATTATCTTTCATGCAACAAGACTTGGAAAATGTTATTGGGTGCATGATGTCAAATGATATGTCCAATAGTGAAGTGTCTTCAAGTTGAGTTCTGACCAACTTTGTCAGGAATGGGGTCAGACATACTCAATATTTTGTGGAGCTTGAAGTGTATTAGGTTGGCAACAAGCCATCATGCTTCATAGCTTACAAAACAAGGGATTAGGTTACAACATTGACCGTTACCAAGCTCTTCAGGTTGCCAATAGTTCGAGTTCTTGAATGCAATCCCTAAAGTTTATTCAATGTGTATATCCCATATACATAATGATGGCTGATGTACTTTGGCCTGGCCATTCAAAAAGAACCTTAATACCTAATTGAGAGAGTAAGGTGCCAAATTCACAACTTGAAAAGAAAAAGCTTATATTGAGATTTTACCCATCCAATTACAATGGTTTAGAATGAATTATAGCAACTTGCATTTGTTAAAGGATGCGTGTTTATATACCCTTTATACATGCTCCAAATTAATTAGGATAGTTACAACTTGAGTGTTTAAGAATTGACCAATGTCATACTTGTGTGCATGTGTTGTTGAGGTTAAAAAGCCAATAACCACAAAATACTCACATGTTTTGGTTGGCTTTTGTAATAATCATAATTGTTATAAAAGATTTATTATGATTATTATTAGCATTTTGGACAATTTTTTTAATAGTAGGTGATTGTAACGTTAATGGGGGCCAATAGGTAAAAATAAAAATGATTAAAAATGTTCTCATAACTAAACCAAACCTAGATAGATAGAATTGATATTTAAGGTTGAAGTATGCATCACCAACACATACCAATCAACATTTTCCAATATTTTCCTCGGTGCTTAACCAAATTCAGTTATTTATGTGTCATTGAATGTGCAAATGGAGGCCTACAGATGTTCTTTCAGTGTCAAAAATAAAGGAGCAATGTAGAAAACAGAGGAAAAGGATGAGTGCCAAGTTGTTTCAATTTTTTGAAAAAATTGTTCTAGACCCCTCTCTAGTTCTAGCCCCATATTGCTTTTATTATTAGTCCGTTTTGAGTGATTTAACACTAGGGCTTTACAAAACTTATTTGTATTCCATAAGCAAAGATTCTTTGTAATGATCAAAGATTTTAAGATTGAAATTTTAATCTATCTTAATTCACCCATCACTAAACATTAAACCTTTTTGGTATAAGTGAAATTTAAATTCCTACAAAATATTTCACATTACTATAACAACAAATTTGCATTTCATATGCATATGTTCATTATTCCTGTCTTAAGTCTCAACAAACTTAACACTACCATTCATTCCAACATCAGATTCATGGTTATTACATATAATGAGAATTTGCATTTCAAAATACATTATAAAGAATTCCATAAACAAGATTACAATTCATTTCATCATAATTTAATACTACAAAAAATTCACACGAAAAATGAACATAGAATTCACAATAAAAGTATGTGCTTTTTTATATTATTGAAAACATGAATCCAAATTACAACATAATCCCATGTTTTGTTGAAAAATTCCCAAAAAAACATTTAAAATTTGTGCTATATCAAAATAGAATTTGTGGTTTTCTATTGTAAGTACCTATACCTCCTCCTACTCTTCTCGAAACTCCATGTCTCATTCCTCTCTTTCTTATTCTTTAGAACTCTAACCTTTTGAACTATCCCAAGTCACATCATCATGATCAAAACAACAAGAATTCAAAATTCAAATTAACAAAGTTCCCTGATTAATCCTTATCCTAACTACCTTGTTCATCCAAAATCACATATTCATCCTACCCCCTTAACATTACCCCCCTTTGTACTTTGAATTTCATCCCCGAAATCCTTGTAAAATGACAGAAATGAAATGAGAGTATTCTATATCCATTTATGTTTCCCCTATTATAGTTTTGTAATCCCAATCTACACAGAAACTAATGGTTTTATATCTACGTGTTGCTTTGTAGTTCCTATCTCCTCCCCCATTAATTTAATTTGTGCTTTTATTTCCAAATATTGTATCTTGGATATTTTTTCTTTTGGTGTTGGAATAGCCTCCACATGTTCCTATTCCTGAATTCCCTTTGATTTTTTTTCTTCTTGATCCCTTCCTCTAAGGTCCTATGGTATTTTTGGCTATACCTCCTCCTTTTGAATTGCTCCACTTTTGAAATCTTATGATTCTTTAATCTGTATTTTTTCCTCCTAAGCTATTCCACTAGGCCCTGCTTTATTTCTTCATTCTAGCCTAATACCTTTGTACTTGTTGGACTACCATAGATGAAATCTAGAAAATTCTTTTGATAAGCTTCCAACTTGTACCTTAGAATTCTTTCATTAACTCTATGTTGAGCCAAATTTTTCTCCAACTCCTTTGTAAAATATTCCTCTACAACCTCCCACCATTCCTTAGATTCTACCTTAAAGTCTTTCATCTTGTTCTTTATCCTCATCAAGGTATAGTACCACAACATTTGTTCATAATCCTTTAGTCTTTTCTTGATACTAACTGGATCCAAACTCTTCTTCTGTTCCTGTGCCCTCCAACTATGCTTGCAAGTGCTGCAAAGTTCTTTGATACTCCTTGTCCTCCATTAACTATTGTTTTTTTACTTTTGTTGTCTTTCTTCTAAGTTCTTCAGACTACAACAGAGATACATTCTTCATATTTATTAATTCCAAATTTGTCAAAACATTTTTCTTCTCCTTTTTTTACTTTAGTTAGTGCTTTCACTTGACTATCCAAAACCTCTTATTGTTTCTTATGAAGAAACAATGCCTTTGTCCATTTCCTTTTTGTGATTTCCCAAATTTTAGCCTTTTGCTTTAAATTCTACAATTCTCCATCTTGCGATTTTAGCTGTGTTGTGCTACCTTTGAGCTCCTCATTTTCATCCTATAGTTTCTTAATGAACATTTTATTTTTTTGCTCAACCTCTGCACTGTACTTCCTCCAGATTTCCACATTATGCTTATACCCCTTTTGGAAATCTTTTTCCTTATCCAATTCCTCCTGCAACATTACCTTCTCTTTCTTCCCCATAGTTAATCTGTTCTTCAGAATGTTCACCTCCAGAGTCAAATTCCCCATATGTAGACTCACAATTGCCATGGTTTGAAATAATTCAGCTACCTTATTTACTTTCATTACTTTTGCAGTTACCTCCTCCACAAATTTTTGTGTACTTGTGTGTGTTGTAGGATCTCCAAATCCTTCTACAAATGATCCCAGCTCCTACACCATTCTTCTCCCTAGTTCAAATTTAAATGGGAATCCCTTTGTAAATTCTGGCCTACTAGGTGGTACATGTAGTTCTGTTGGTTTGAACTCTTCAAAAGTAGGTTGTGTCGCCACTCTCTCCGTCTGTAGTTCAGAAGCCTATAGACCTTCTTATGTTTACTATTGTTGTTGTTGCAAATGTTGTTGTAAATGTTGAAAACATTTTGGACTTGCAGTGGTCTCCATCTAATCTTCACATACATCCCCTTCAAAGTGCATATGCTCCTCACCCTTTGGAAACCTTATGTCACGTTCCCTCATAATTCCCTGGCTCTGCTTCCTCAACTATCTTCCTTGTGGTGATGTCATCTGTGGTATCTCATGCCTCTACTCCTTCAACTGTTTCTCTTGTGGAGATGTCATCTGTAGTATTGTTATAGTCTGTTTAACTGCTTATACCACTGTTGGCATTACAGATGGTTCCACTCTACCCCTCATCATTTTATGTGCCTTCAAATTTGTGCTCTCCTATTCCCTCTTCACTCTTGAACTTGAGGCTCCTCCTTCCTCAACTTTGTTCTTCCTCTTGATAGCACTTTTTGGAAAGTCTGCTGCAGTTTTCTTTATATTCTCTAGTGCTTTTTACATCTCTTCCCTAGGTCTTTTAACCTTGGCCGATGTTTTCTATGGATTGTCCTTTTTATGCACAAACAAATATTGAAAGATTTTTGCCAATACCAAGGCAGATTGACAGATATCTTTCTTATCCCCCTTATTCTCATCTATATACTTATACCACCTATCCAATTCACTACATAGACAATTGAATATAATATGTGCCCAATCTACCTTCGGTCCCTTCTTTGTTCTCACCAATGTAATAATATTTTTGTTGCAAAAATATTGTACCTTCTCCTTCTGATAAATGACAAATATAATGGCAAGATATCTGATAGAGTATGGTAGACCTAGACTTTTTGCATTCAATTGATCTACAAAATAATTTGCAGGTGCAAGTCTATAACTTTATAATGCCTAAACTACTAATGATTTATTAACCTATGCTTTTAGTTCTTCTACATACCCTTTTGCACACACTCCAAAAACATCTACAATTAGTTGTTTACTGATTACATACACTTTATCCTTATGCCTAAAGTAGATATCTACGCCTTTGATCAATAATGTGTTCAAAATTTCCAACATTACATCAGGCATCAATGCTTCCCACCCCGTTAAAAACAAAGGAACAAGCCCTACTTTAAAAGCCCAATCTTTTTCCTCAATAATATCCTTCTAGTTCTCCATCTGCTCTACATGTTTGTCATAGTTTTGTTTCATCTGTGTCCACATGAATCATTAAGGGTTTGGAATTTTAATACCTTTCTCCAAAAGTGTAGTTTTGTCCAAGATTGCACATCTTCTTTTTTATATCGCTTCCATTTCACGCTACTTTATCTCCATCACCCTTCATTGTGCTTCTGCCATTGTCTACACCTTATGGCTTGCTATACTTTCAAATGCACTTTTGTGGATAATTATTCTCCCTTTGTAACAATGTCTTCCTCCCCTGTGTCCTTTTGCATTGTCTATGCTTCCACAAAATGCTGCTCCTCAACTTTGTCTTCCACCGATTCTTTAATGCACATTGGATCTACTAATGTAGCTCCTAGTCTTGTCTGCTCTCTTCCATGCCAACATTGTCTATTTTTGCGCAAAAACTCAACTATAGATGTTCCAGTTGTATATGTTTTAAATTATCATCTGCACAAACTATATCTTCTCATTATATGCCTTCCTTTTTGCACATTTTGAAGATGATGAATGTGACAGTGACCTTATAGCCAACAGTTGAATATTCAACACTCCTCTCTCTTTTCTTCTCAATTCCTCTTCTACTTCTGTTTTTCTCAACAATTCCACTTCCTCCTCTTGCCTTCGTTTGTGCTCATTCCTTTGCACTTCCTTTTCCCTTGCTATTTGTTGTAGTTTTTCAAATGCACTCTTTACATTCATATTGCTATGGACTCCAAATCTTTGAAAACACGCGTAACTTCTAGGAACAAACACAAATTGCTTTCAACGATTACCCTATTTTTTCTTGTCCTTGAACAACCCACTCATCACATTCATTTTTTCATTTTCCCGTTGTTTTTTAATTAATGCATGATCCTTGAAATTCATACAACCCATCACTACAAGTTTATGTGTCCCTTATATAGCCACGTGGAAGCACTTAACATCATCATTATGAATGAACATCATAGATTTCATCTTCTGATTACTCCACATCCATAATCTCCTTATATTATTTGTATTGATTCCACTTCATTCACCGTGTACACCTTTTGCTGACTATGTCCATTTATTTGTTGACTATGAGAACACATTTGGTGAATGTATCAATTTTTTTACTCACCGTGCCCAGAATTCTGATGATTATGCAAATACTCTTGATGACTGAGCAAATCTTGTTGCTGATTCAGCCAATACGCCTAACATATCATCTTTAGATCTTTGCATCCCAAATCTCGCACTTCTGCAATTATTGTTCATTTGTAGATTGAAAATAAAAATTATGTTCATTGTTGGATCTATGATCTATTCTTTATTTTCAACATTTATCATTTGTGGTTTTTGTATTTCACATCTTTCATCGTCTTCCTCTATGTTAAAATTCGCCTCTTGAACTCCACTTGCACTCTGTCCCCAATATACTAACATTTGTTGTTATTTTTTAAAAACTTCAAAATCCATGTGTTTGTAAGGTTTGAACTTATTCACGTTGATCAACATAGGATTAGTTTCAAACTCAATGGTCACTAATAACATAATGTTATTTGGCGACACATGCTGTAATTTGTACAGTCCAAACCATTTTTTAGTAAACTTCCCTAGGTGTGATTTATTGCCCTTTGGAAACCATAAAACATAATCACCAAAACTAATTTATTTTTCTGGATTCTTTTGTTGACTCCATCATGTTCTATTCCATTGTTAAATTCCTATAGTTTTAGCAACCTGCATTCTAGCTTCTTGCAACTTCTCGAGCTTTGTATTTTGCTAGTTAAAACTCTCATTGGAGCACTGTCTCTCTCATTTCCACCAACAATTGGAACGATGTACTTTATGGGCATTAATGGATGTAATCCATACACTAATTGATATGGTGTATACCTTGTTGTTACTTTATATGTAGTTCTATATGAAAATAACACTTTAAACAGATGCTCATCCCACCCTATTCTATTTTCACTAACTAACTTGGTCAACAATGTCCCAAATACCTTGCTAATAGACTCAACCTACCCATTCCCTTAAAGATAATAAGTTGTAAAACTCACATGTTTCATAAAAAAATGATCTGTCAAATACTTGATGGCATCATTAATGAAATGAACTCCTTGAATTATGACTATAATCAAAGGACATCCAAACCTAATTAATATGCACTCATATAGAAATTTTGCTATGACAACTGTTATATTAGTTTTCAATGCTCTTGTTTCCACCCACTTAATAGCATAATATGTGACAATAAGAATATATTTGTTCCCTATATTTTTTCTTGTCAGTTTAATTGGCCCCACAAAATCAAGTCTCCATTTCATAAATGGTTTCTCTGGAAGACTTATGACCAGCTTTGCAAGACTTTGAGTTGCCAATCCTATTGTTTTTTTACATGCATCATAAAATTTGCAATAATCATGCATGTCCTTGTACATAGTTGGCCACCTATATCTAGCATCCAATATCTTCCTCTATGTTATTTTAGTTGCAAAATGCCTTCCTAAAGGTCCTTCATGCAGTTATTTCATCAGCATCTATGTTTTTGTTGTTGTCAAACATTGTCGCAGTTTATTGTCTTGGCCCATTCTATACAATTCACCATTCTTTAACGTAAAAGGCTCAGTTCTCCTAACCAATTCTACTTTTGTTGCACCAATAACATGCCTTCAAGCTGCCATGTTTTCAAAAATTCTTTTGCATCATTTAGCCATTTAGGCCCTGTATAAAACAAATTTGCATATGTGGTTTGATCACGCACACATGTGGGTTTTGTAATATCTGGTAATCTTGATAATGCATCTCCAACTACATGAGTTTTATTTGACTTATACATTATTGTGAAATCATATTTGAGGAACAATAACAACCATTTAGATATTCTCCCTAAAACATGTGGTTTGTTGACCAAATAGATTGATGCCATACGATTTACATAAAAGACAAACTTATTACCCAGTAAATAATGTTTGAACTTGTGCAAAGAAAAATCCATTGCTAAAGCCTTTTTGTGTGTTGTGTTATAATTTTGTTTTGTTCTATTCAAAACCCTAGAAGTATACACTATTGGTTGATCATTCTTCCCTATTATGTTGTGAAGCAACATAGCCCCCACAGCTAATAAGGACACATATGTATGAACATGAAATTCCACTAGCCAATTTGGTGATATCAATTTGATGTTTCAATATACTTTTGTTTAATCAATTCCCAGGCCTTCTAACATTCTTTTGTTTAAAGAAAAGTCTATCTTTCTAGTTAGTTTAGTGATAGGTGCCATAATGGTAGCAAAGTTTTTTATAAAACGCTATAAAACTATGCCATCCCATTGAATACTTGAATTTGCTAGGGATTTTTAGGTGGTGGATTATTTACTATTATTTGTATTTTTTGTAGATCTAGTAGTCTCCCTTCTTGGGAAACAATAAAACCCAAGATCATCCTTGAAAGTACCATAAATGCACATTTTTTTGGATTCAAATTAATGCCATATTCTCTACACTTTTGAGAACATAGTTTGAGCTTTTGCAAATGACTCTCCATGTGATACACTGTAAATTCATCGAGAAATATCTTCACAAAACTATCCAAGTATTCTCTGAATGCTTTGGTCATGGCTCTTTGATATCTTGGAGGTCCATTTTTAACTCCAAACGACATCACCTTCCATATAAAAGCCCCCAAGTTTGTAACAAACGTAGTTTTGTATATGTCCTTTGGAGCTATAGATATTTGATGATATCTTGAATATGCATCTAAGAAAGAATATGCTATTGTGTTTAACACTTCATTTGTGAAAGGTAATGGGTATGGATCCTTCTTTGTGGCTACATTTAGTTTTTTGAAATCCATATAGATTTTCAACTTGCCATTTTTCTTGGGTACTATTACTATGGGTGACAACCATGTAGCTTCTTCTATAGATTTAATTAATCCAACTACTAACAACTTATTTATATCTTGTTTGACTACTGTAGCATAGTTTGGATTTAATATGTACCTAGCTTGATGTGCTAGTGGTATAGTAGTGTCCAATTCAATTTTGTGTTATGCTAGCTCTAGTGGAATCCCTCTCAAATCTTTGTATGTCCATGCAAAAACATTTTTGAATTCCTTCAACAATTACTCCACTTCTAGCACCTTGCATGTTTCCAGCTATGCATTAATCTTCACCATTTGTGGTTCCACATCAATTCCCATATTGAGCTTCATCAATTGTTGATATTCAGTTAACATCCATCTAGTTATTTGCAAACCCTATGCTTTGATTTTTGCTAGAGTTTCATCCATTATAACACTCTTTAGTTGATGTTTATAGTACGATTCTAGATACACCTTATCCTCCAGAATTATTTCTAGCTCATATCTATTGCTAGGTATCTTCTTCTATGTGCTTTAGACTTCAAATCCTTGTTCTGAAATACTAGTTTTCACATCTATATCCATGATCCCCACATTTGTGGTTCTCACAAATTGAATAATCTTAGGTAAACTAATTGTTCCTATGGAGAACAATTTTGGCTCTGTAGCAAAGATATCTTCTTTTTCATCTATGATGTCGTTTTAATAATCATAGCACAGTAACACTTTTAGTCTTCTTACTTCACCTCCCAAATGTTTAGTAACTATAATTGTTCTAATTGTCCCATTCCCTTGTATGGTAACAATATTACTTCCCCAATCATGTGCCACTTTAGCATCCCTCAACCATGGTTTCCCCAACAACATGGAATAACTAAAATCTACCACACTATTCTAAAGTAAAATAAACGTAGTTATGTAAGGAATGCCATGAACATATATTTTCAGATCTCTGATCAACCCCATTGGTTTTGTGGTTGTTTGATCTACCATCCTTAGATTATATGGTATAGGTTTAGGCTTTGGAAGCCCCAACCTCAGTCTCAATTGTTCTATGGTAATATTAATTCTAGAACCTCCATCCAACAACACATCCTCTATTGTATTCTTCCCAATCTGTACTTAGATAACTACCATATGATTATCTAGTGCTACAATAGTTGTCCTTATTTTTGGTATTGAAAAACCAACTTATTTATCTATGGTTATTTTACTTACATTCTCAATTTTCTCTAGTTTTAGCTTCTACCAAAGATATTTCTTAGCTCAAGAGCTATTTTAAGTAACTGACCTAAGTTCGAAGTATAATTTGTTACTAACATCTACTTACCAATGTCCAGAAAAATCTCTTCTACTTTGATTAGTTTCCCTTATGAATTCATTACTTCTTGAAATTTCTATGCGTCCACAGGAGTAATATTTGGCATATTCGTCCAGGTTGTGTTGCATCCTTCCATGGATGTGGATGGCCCTTCTATTTGGGTTTGTGTTTTTTGAATCTATTGAATTGTCTCCACCATTGACTGCTTCAACTAGTTTTCTTTCTGCTAGTTAGTAACATTTTTTGCTTTTCTTGTTTCTCTATCCTTGAACACATGTTCTTTAATTACTTTACTTCTTGTGGTAACATTAACATCCACCATATTCACATTTGTAATGATTGTTTGTGTCTCAGCAACAGGTTGAACCTTTACTACTATCACATATTTCCCATGAAACATTTTTTGCATCTCAGCAAACTTTGGACAATTTGTCATTTTATGTCCATTCAAACCATAGATGTGACATGCATATGAAGATGTCTTTTGTGTTTTTTGACTTGGTTGTGCTGCCTCTGTGGTTACCACTGTGGTCTGTTCTTTCTTCTTTTTGCATGTCTCCACATTATGATTTGTCATCCCACAATTTGTGTAATGTTTGTTAATATTCCCTATATTACTAGCTATTTGGTATTCTGTGGTACTGATAGTGCACTCCTTGCTTATGTAGTAGTCATACCTTCTTCACACAATATTGCCACCTTATTATGTTATTGTAATGTGACCACTTCATCCCTGCAATCACAATTTTGACGTATGATTGCAAACCTGCTCTAAACACAGTAGTTAAAAAATTATTTATGGTTGATATTTGTAAACCATGAGCCAACTTCTGAATCCGCTCATAGTAAAACCTCCACCCTTTCAGTTTTCTCCTGCTTCATGTACTTCAGCTCTATGTAAATTTGCTTGTCATTTTGAATCTTTTGATGACGTTCGCGAAATGTTTATGTAAGCTCTAAAAAAATACAATAAAAAAATTCTGACATGTAATTATGGCACTAGTCCGATGCTGTATTTCTTAATGTATAGCTAAACGCATTGATGATATACTCTTCAAAAGTCTTTGCATTTGCTTTTACTACAAAATTGAACATTTTGACATTAGCATTTGGATTAACATCTTTTTTGAAATTAGGACACTTAAGAGCTACCCTGTTTGGCGTAACATAATGGCCATCTTTGTGATCAAGAATCGGTCTAGTTATAATAGATGGTTCCTGGTATCTTCCTCTTTGATTCACAACATTTTCATTTTTGTACCTTCTAATAGCCATTGAGTTCATTAGTGGTCGATCTACAGTCTTGTTCACATGAGTAGTTGTTATCAGATTAATAAACACCATTTGAAATGTGCCAACAACTCTAGTAGTAACTGTTGGTAGTGCCAAACTTCAATTCAAATTCTTTATTGCTAAAACTCCACTTGATCTGCTACCTAATTTTGCTACAAATCCAATTAGTACTCCGCTTCTAACAACATCTATGTTGGGTGCAACAATTGTTTCCACTCTTATGGTTGTTATACTTGCATCAAATGCTTGAATAACTCTTACTTTAGCATGTTATTTTTGGGTTCAACAATTGCCGTTTTTAACACTATTGGTGGAGCTATGTTGACACAAGATCGACAATGTTCTAGTCTGCAATTGCCCATTGGTATCCATTGTGGTGCAATATGTGGGTGTGAATACCTTTCTAGTTTTTTGCTCTTGGTTTGAATAGATGGACGAATTTGTTGACTCTGTGGTCCCAATTGGCTTCCCAACTCCATGCCTCTAAATCTGTTTTGAACTACAAGAATTCATGATTCTTGATCTTGTGGTTGATCCATTAATGTTCCTATCACATTCTATAACTCCACATGCCTAACAATATCTGCTCATATGTGAAAAGGCACAAAAGGACAATCCATGATTACATGTCCTTCTTTTTCACAAAATGCATAGACCTTTGAAAAAAACCTGATCATCTTTAAAACCATAGATTCATGATCTTGTGTTTTGGTTGTGTACCTTGTTTGATCCAACTCTGGATTCCCTTGATGTGAGTATGACTGTGGTACTTCATCCAACACATTCACTTGTGCCTTTGCATACTTAGATGATCGTGGGTATTTTTTTTCAGTCTCTTCAAACACATCAACATTAGTGTTTTCATCCACCTCCCAATGTTCCAATGATTCATAGTAATATGGAGATGTAGACTAATACACAAACATGGGTTGTATACTTCCTATAACATCCCTCCCTCAGCTAGTCATCGACTCTAGACTTGATATTTCCTACAATTGATTAGGTACTATAGAAGTCCTTGCTCCATCTTTATTTCTACAATTTTGAACCATAAATTGTGGCTGAAAAGTATACTTCATCCACTCATTTGGATGAGTAGCCAATTACATCTATCTTCGTGGAGATTATCATTTGGAATTGTGCCTTCTATGAAGACCCCTAGTCCATGTGTTTCATTGTACCACTTTTTGTGGTAGAAATGACTTGTGCCCCGCAGGCCTTTCCTTTGTTTTCAAAACTCATCTATCCAATGTCAAATTCTAATATGGGGTTTTTGTAAGCCTTACATATTCCTCTCCATTTTCAAAATTTTCTTTTATTTGGTTTTCAATAACTTGCCGATTTGCCTCTAAGTCTAATTGTCATTATAAACTCTGGGTCACCATCCGATTCATCTTGTTTCACACTACTTCGTCTTCCAAGTCTGTAGATTGTTTTGCAATCCTTACAGCATTAACTGCGTAGACCTTTGATACTTTCTAGCATACCCCTTAAAATTCTAAATTGAAAAAAAACCAACATTACTCGTTTCAACACTCTTGTCTACAACATACAACAAAATTTGTAGAGAACCTTCCCATTATTGAAAGAAAGAACAGAAAAAAAATAAAATTCCCACAAGATGGTTGCCAAATGGTATAAGTGAAATTTAAATTCTTGTAGAATATTTCACATTACTGTAACAACAAATTTTCATTTCATATGCATACATTCACTATTCCCGTCCTAAATTTCAACAAACTTAACACTACCATTCATCCCAACATCAGATTCATGGTTATTGCATATAACGAGAATTTGCACTTTAAAATCCTTTGTAAAAAACTCTAGAAACAATATTACAATTCATTTCATCATAATATGATAATATAGAAAATTCACACAAAAAATGAACATAGAATTCACAATAGAAGTATGTGCTTCTTTATATTATTGAAAACATGAATCCAAATTACAACATAATCCCATGTTTTGTTGAAAAAAATCCCAAAAAAACATTTAAAATTTGTGTTATACCAAAATACAGTCTATGGTTTTTTATTGCAAGTACCTATAGCTCCTCCTACTCTTCTCTAAACTCCACGTCTCATTCCTCTCTTCTTGTTCTTTAGAACTTTAACCTTTTGAACTATCCCAAGTCACATCATCATGATCAAAACAACAAGAATTCAAAATTCAAACTAACAGTTCCTTGATCAATCCCTATCCTAACTACCTTGTTCATCTAAAATCACATACTCATCCTACCCTGCTTAACATTGCTCAAGTCATATAGCGCATGTCTTCCCCTTTTCTTTAAAAAATTGAGAAATTTTTGAGTTGTTGGAAGCAGTAGGTGGAGGGTTACAAATTTTCTCTCTATTTTAGAAGAAGCAAATGAACAATGTGTGAGGACTCAACCTCCTTTGAGTTCTTCAATGTTCATTCATTGAGGTATTTACCCTAGAGATGACTAATCACATTTTTTGTTTCAAGGTTTTGTTTTGGTCGACCAATGACAACCACATAGTCTATTATATTCCTAACATTTGTCATATTTTTTTAGGAAATAATTATATATCCACTTTTCTATTTGTTAAATTGCACTTACGTTTCCATTGCCTTGCGAATAGTTTATGAATTATTTTTCATTTGGGGCTTTAACATCTATTTTCATCCACCTTTATGTTACCTTTGGGCATTGTTTGTTTTTAACATTTTTTATGACTTCACTTTTAACCCTTCTAACTCACAATTGGATAAGCTTGGGGTTCACAATCATGTGAATCCAAAAAAGTTGCGGAAATGGTTTTTTGAACACTATATTTTTATTTTTTTATGGTTATACAATAAGGATTGTTGATTTGATCTTGAGGCCAAATTCTAATAGTAGGTGTTGTACCTCGTGGGTATTAATCTTTTCTATGACTAGAGTTCCCATTGGTTATGGCTATAATGTTCCCAAAAGTTTATCAAATTTTTAAGTTAAAAATGATTGTGCCAATTTCAATAAATGTCCTCCCAACATGTACATAAGATACCATGGTTTTACTTTCATCGATGGTATTAGTTTCCCATGTTTTGTACAATATCAAATACTTGGATAAATCACTATTTATGAATCCATATCACTATTTTTGAGTTTCACCATTCATTTATTGAAACCTCATTGCCTTGAATAATGTGAATGTGAATTATGTTAACATTAGGGAGGTTGGGTCAGCCATGGCCATCAACTTGCCATGACACAATGGGAGGATTTTCTTTTGAAATGCAATGAAAAGTAGCGAGGGATGCTTTTAATGCATTATTGATAAACCATAATAGTTTGTAAAAAGAGCCTAATATATGCATGTATGTGAATGCCCCATGTATTTAGAGCCATTTTGTTATTGTAATCTTGAACCCACATTTTTGGAATTTGGAGTTGGTGGTATTTTGACATTGATAATAGATACCCAATGCTCTTGTTAATGATTTCCCGAATATGTCCCACAACTACAAACCTAATTCATGTCCTCATAGGTAGCAATAACAAAAGGGTAATGACCAAATTTAGTTGAATTGACTTATGGGTGATTGCCACATCATCTACATTACAAAATTGAGAAAAGAAAACACCGATGGTCATCATGTTCCTTGGAATTTTATAACCATGGTAGGCTTGGGCGATTTATACATGAAATGAGGTCAAGGGATTCTATACTAAATAGAAAAGGAATCTTACACATTATGGATAATAAGTGGAATGTGATTGTGAGTTTTAAGTAGAATTATGAACATATTTGCATGGATGATATGTTGACACATTTTTGATATCGTCTTTGCCTATCACATTCTTTGTTTTTGATGTTAACATTTAGTTGATGTGAAGGGTGGTGGGCCTACAATGTGTAACCACCAAATTTGTCAACCATACATTTTAGTTTATCCTACAAAAGCTAAAAATAGTAATATCCAATTATTATGAACAAGATTATTTAGATGCTTAAATGAATGGATAGCTTTCAATTCAACCTATTTATTAAACTCCACTATAATATTACTTGTGTTTTCAAATCAAAAGCCAATTCTGTTTTGCCATTGAATAACCATTTCATAGTTGGCAAAAGAATTGCCCATTCCACTAACATATTCCAATACATTGGAGTCTAATTGGGAACAATTTCAAACTCATGGAAGTAGGGTTTTTTTCAAATGTGTTATTACAAATGGTGACCTAGGAAGTGCTTAACTGTAGATTTGGCTAACTGAATTATTTTTATTTCACAATTAACCAAATTGTGAAATTTGCCAAAAAAACAGCGAATGGAAGTTGACCAAACTTAGTATTCTTTTCAACAAAATTACATGACATTTTTTGTTTATAAAAAAATAATGTTCCAATAAAATTTGCAAAATTTTAAACTATAGCAAAATGTTCGAAAATTTTCACAACCTTGCATAATAAATTAATCAAAATGATGTCATGAATAAATCATCTACCATTTTTGGATCTTGAAACAATTTTTTAAAAAAATTGTGAATTGTTTTCAATATGTTGTTCATGATGACTTTTTAATGTGAAGGTCCATAAAAGGTTGTGTGGTTTCATCCATTACAATGTAATATGTGTCATTACCTAGAGTCAAGTTGCAATTTTTGTGTACTATATGACACAATACACATCACATATTGAACATTGTATGGATGAAACCATACAATTTACCTCACCTAATGTCACATTGAGCTGTCACTTTTTGTGTGATAAAAGTCACTTTCTCTTGTACTTTTTCTTGAATGTTTAAACAATGACATGTTTGATTGGTGGGCATGATGTTAGTTGTGATAACAAGAGGTTCCCATTAAAATGTAGAAAGTACCCATGACAAATGTTTGATATCCCCTTTATTAGTTTTGGAATCGATGATGTTCATTGGTAGGTTTGAATAATTAAATATTGCATAATTAACTTTGGTGTGTATTGGATTAGGTTTAAAAGTTAGTTAATTTCATTGATATTTTGATTTTATGGTAAGATAAATTAATGATGTTTTCGGTCATTCATTTGTCCATGTTGCATAGGTTAAAATTTGCACAATCCAACAATGTGTTATGATTTGATCAATGTATGTGATGACAAGTTTGTTACATGAAAACTAATGGAAATAAATTGCATAAGCTAGAATTTTTATTTGATTAAAATATTGAGTAAACTTCAAGATATATCCCCCATACTTTTTTAAAAAATTACCCAATGTTCCATTTAAAGTGAAAATATTGCTTCTAAATTATGTTCATAAATACATGAACCATACCCTATTTATGTGAACAATGAATTCAGCTAGGATATGGTGCCTTGACTTTGCATCTATAACTTTTTGTTGGAATTCTTGGCAGGAAGTCATTTCTATGTTCTACATATTGAAGCCTATCAAGTTTTTCTCACATTTAATTGTGATCAATAAGGAATTGGGAAATCCAAAGAATGGATGCCATATTTGAGATGTAATGTTTTTCATTGTGCCAAATGATAATGCAATAATGTAAAATTGGAATTATCATTTTCAAAATGAAAAATGCCATGGAAATAAAATCAAGTCCATGAGAAAATTGATAATCAAAAAAATATTCAAAGAAATCTAGCATTTAAAATAATTTTCTAGTTCATATATTATTTATTGTTTCAACATTTTGGACATTAATTGAAATCAACATGTTTCAAAGTCTTGTCTTTACATTGGAGGTGCACCTTGTATGTGGTTAAAGCATCTCCAACCATGCATTATATTTGAGGCAATATCATTATTTATCACATTTAAATTTAGTGTTAAATGTTTATCTCTCCCCCATTCATTAAAAAAATAAAATCGAACAATATACATTGAGAGAACATTTAAATGTCATGCACAAACTAATAATTGTGGTTGGTCAACTAGAAGTAGTCATTTTCTTTTCTAAGTTCTTTTGACATCCATAGTATCAAATGGGAATTCACAAGAGTTGAACCCATTTTCACACCATTACAATTCAACTTCATCCAAAATTTGGTGTACATGCCATTTTGCTACTACTATTGGAGCTACTTTTACAATGTAAGACTCTTTGCTAGCTTACCCATTAAGTTTTCTAGTTTACAATTGATATGGGACTAGATGTATTGGTGATTGATGTAATCCAAAGTTCATTTGGATTTGATAGTCAACATATGAAGATAATTAGTTTGAAGGTGGTAAGTTCTCAAATTAAGTAGCCTAAAAGATATGCATGAACCCAACATAAATAATTAAGTTTTCAACAAATGGAGCATTTCACAAATGCACTTGTGAACAATGCCAATGATGAGCAGTAGTTATACAATCTAGTTTTTTTTTTTTTTTTTTTTTGCCTTGTGTTTTTTTGGTAGCTATGTTGGTTGATGATCTAGGAGGCACACAATTATCAAGTTTTTAACATGAATGTAAATTCGTGATATCATTGTATCTATCATAGTAGTGTGTGGTTTTTGGACACGATCTTATATGCAAGACGACATTGTTTAGTTGACATCCTACAATAATGGCGTAGATTAAAGGTGAACTCACATTAAGTTTCATTCACTTGAATGGGTGTGAACCATACCCTAACATTCTCTTTGTGGCACCCCCAAGTTCTCTCATTCTCGTACACTCAAGTTCACAGCTCTCATTCACTATCTTCATTCATTGTTTTTTTTCAATTTGCACCTTGTAATAGTGTCACTTTTAAGGTTGGAAAATCTTCCTAAGCTAGTTAACACCATGAACATCCTAATAATTAGTTAGTTATTAGTGGTAGATTTACCTACCATTTTCTATTTACTCAAGGATGAAGTTAATGGTGTGGTTAGTCTTTGAGGATAAGGATTGGTATTTGTTAACCAATCAACTAATGGGATGTGTGGAAGAAATTATGATAAGAAAAGAAAGATAAGGAAATTCACATGTGTGGTGGGCAACTTTCCTTAGTTCCTTATTTATCCTTTGAATGGAAAGAAGGATGACATTAGCATTAACATTAGGATTCTATCATTCTTGTGTGCAAAATTGTGTGTGAGTGTGAAGAGAAAAATGAAAAAAGATTGTATTTGGTATTATATAATGGAAAATGGTTGAAAGTTGTGTGGAATCAAGTGCATTATTTCTTTTTGTTTGTATTGATTTCTAAGAAGGTAGGGAAAATAGTTCTTTTTTAATTGATGCAGAATATTAATTTCTTAGTTTGGTTTTTTTCCTTTTGTAATGAAAATATCATTACGCCAAAAATGCCATTCTATGATTAGTCCTATACAACTACACATAGTTAAACGATTAAAAATGGCATAAACAACAAGTTTGAATCAACTACGAATGACATAAATGATTAGTATAGTTAATAAAGACAAGTCATAAAATTATATTTTTGTTATAATGTATTATCTATACTTGTTACTAGAGTATGAAGGTAGGGTTATTACAAGATGGTAGTTGCCATTAGAGGGCAACAATAACATGAAAATAACCATTAGATTTAAGGGCTACATAGGGCATATTAATGTTGTAAACAATAAGCAACAACTATAAAAGATTTATAGGTATTGCAAACAATAAGCAGTAATTACAAGAGGTTTGCAAGCCTTGTAAATGCTAGGTAGCAACTATAAAAGTCTATAGGTGTTGACAATAGGCAACATCTACGAAAGGTTTGTAGGTGATTTGACTATTCTTTTAAATCTATAGATGATGATAGGTGCAACATGATAGTAATTGTTGTAGGATGGTTGTTCTATTGTAAGACAATAGGGCATAGTCACACTATCAAGAGCCGCAACAAATGTAATGGGTGTTTAGTTTTTCACATTTAGAAGTGGTAATTTAATTTGGTGTTGAAAATATAATATTTTTATTATAATAAGGTTCATAATATACCATTAGAACATATGAATTACTCTAAATAATATCCAATGAATAAAAATCTCTAAAAAACACTCATTAAACATTGTAACATGTGTTTTTTAACATTAAAAGGATTTAGAAATAAACTTCAATTTTTTTGAAAATTACATATATCATGAAATCTTTTACATAAACCTTGACATAATAATATAAAAAATAATTAAATATTTTTGAAATATTTTTGAAAACTTTTGAAAAAATGTGTCTAAAAAATTTGCCCAAAAGCAAACCTTTTAACATTAGAAGAAAAATGCCAATTCACAACATCAATTTGTGACTATAAAATAATTGTAACCAACATTTATAACAAAAATTGATTTAGTTGCATAAGTGAAGTTGCACCCAACATCTAGTCACAAATCATTACTTAACATGACCTCACCAAATGAACCATGGATGATGTATATGGTCAACATATACATGTTCATCCTTTGACCATCCATATAACATTTGCAATTAAGTTTTTTATTTTTGCAACCATTTTTACAACTATTAAATATCCACACATTTTTGCCACATGTGTTAAATTAAAGTAATTTAAAAAAAATGATTTTATGTTTTACTTTTAGGGTTAAGTTTCTTTGAGTTTATCCCCAATGGCACCTGATTTCTAATGTGAAAACATAAGAAAAAAATTTATTTTATATAAATTCCAAGATAAGATTGGAGGATAAAACATATGGGTTAAATTTTTTAGTTGCATTTTAGTTACAAATTGAGTTACAATTAATTTTTTTTCTCCCATATGTTTTGTGCTTGTTTTTTATTTTGTAAACAACATTAATATATAACTACATAAGTATATAGGAAATTAATTAACTAGTTATCATTTTAATTTTAATTTTAATCAAATATTTATTATAAAAATTTCAATTTTTTTTTTGATAGTTAGTTTTTTAAATTTTAGTTATCAACTAAATAAATAAATGAATTGAAATTGATTGACTATCTAGTATAATTAATTATTAATATTAATTCTTCAATTATGGTTTTAACAACTTATTTAGTCAATAAATATCATTTAAAAAGACAATTAGTTTTAATTAATCAATACTATTAAGTAAACAATCTAGCTCATGAATATTTGATTAATTAATATTTAATAGCTCACTAACTATTAGTTAGTTTAAAATATATTAACCATAACTCTTGATTAGTAAATTTGAATTATTAGATAATTCATTGTATATTATTTAATAATTAATTGAAGTATTAATTAACTTTTAATAAATTCTAAACCAAGCAATAAAAAATAATTATGAATTTGAACTTATGAACTAAATAGGAATTTTTAAAAATTAATCATTACTAATAATTAGGTACTTTTATTTGTGAACTTTAAATTAATATTTTTTGTAAGCTACATAATTATTAATTAACTAATTATTATTATCTATTTACAATAATTCTTGATTAGTAAGTACGAATTATGAGATAATTAATTGAATACTAACTAAATTACTAATTGAAGCATTAATTAACTTTTAATAATAACTAGCTAATTGAATTTGTGAAAGTTTAATTAATATTTACATAAGTTATATAAATATTAAATAACTAATAATAATGATTTATTTACCATAAATTTTGATTAGAAAATAAAAATGATCATATAATTAACTATTAACTTATTAATTAATTAATTAAAATTTGTAGCTTGATTAATAGCTTGAAATGAAAAATTTATCAAATAAATCAGAAAATATTGGAGATTAAATATTAAAATATTTAATAGGTTAAATAATTAGATTAAATTATTAAATATAATATATAATTTATTAAGTTATTAAATATATAATATAACATTAATGAATATAATATTATTTCATAATTTCATTCTATTAATTGATCAATATTTATCAATTGATTAATAAATTATAAATTATAAAGTCAGAAAATAAGAATAAATAGGTTTTATGTAATTAATTATTATTCCATGTTATACATTATTTAATCAATTTGTTGATAGTTCTATAAATTGTGAATAATGAATATTGGTTTGACATTAAAATTATGTCATTTGAATATGACCTCACCACTATAATTTATCATGCATTAAAATAGACATGGTATATTTGTAGACAAATGATAATATAAAATCAAGGTGAAATTGTTTATTTTTATATGTTCATAATATGAAGTAAAATGTGTTAATATGCGTTGAAGATGAGTTTAATACATTTAAATGTATTAAATATGTTTTAATATATGCTTCATGTACCGTGATTACATGTTAAATATGCTTTTAATGTAGTCCAAAACATGTTAGTGTACATGAAATGTATAGGCACACCATAAAAAGTAACCAAGTTATAATAAAACTTGCACTAAATGAACCTAAGGGCCTATTCTTGAATGAAAAACCCAAAAAGTAGTTAATATGGAAGGATGTAGAATTTACTAGTCACAAAAATAATTTAAAAATTAAAAAACATAGCTACAAATGATGGATAGTCAGATGTAATCACAAATTAATGGTTACATAATACAAGATTTCTTGTAGTGTAAGCGGATGAGTGTGGCTCATTTTGTCCTATTTGTACCTAAAGACAAATAGAAGACATGATAGTCCAACTTTCATGTGTTTTCATCTTTTTTCTTATTCCTTTCTTTAGTCAACAAGCTTTTTTACTTGATAGTAATTAGGTTGTTGGATCTCACTATTTTATAGTCACCACTAAAGTTGTTACAAATTATTATTTTTTCCATTTTTTTTGGATTTGCAAGGATTATTTTCTTTATGCTCTAAGGTTGAAAGTGAGACCATGAAAATGATGACAATTCTAATAGAGGATTTCTAGCATTTAAAACCAAATTGTTGTTCGAAAATGCATGGAATGGTGCTATCTTGCATCATTTCAATTTTTCTTGTGATTTATATTTATTGATAACAAAGGAAGTTGAAAATCGGGTCAAGGTTTAGAGTACCACTTGGTATTTGAACCTCCTTATGATTCAATACAAGAATTCAAGGTGGGTTGAACATTTTTGAGTCACTAAAGAAGTTTTACAAATAATAAAGAAACTTCAACCTTTGATTGAAAAGTGAGACACCACATACGAATGTGCAATTCATGTTGGCATGAAAGTTGCATGATTGCTTTACAAGCTTGTGCATGGAGCCACTTTGAATGTAATGAGCTTTTTGTAAACAACAATTCCTCCATGAACATGGTCTTGCATGAGTTTGTTTTTGTTATTAATATTATGTTTTGAAAAACCAAATCCAATGGCCATGAGGTGAAGATTTGTCAAGGGTGATGGTAGGTTTCAAGGATTGGTTTAGCCGATTCTTTTTGTTCATAGTGAAATCGATTGCATATAGATTCACATTTAGAAACCTAAAAGAACTTTTGTTGCAAATTTATTTTCCTACAAATCCAAAGTTCATAGTATGTAGCTACAAGTGGTTGTTGATCACAAGAAGGGTAAATGCACACTACACTCACCCAAAAAGGGCATATGAAAGTCCATTTTTATAGTCCAAATGTAGTGATTTAAAAAAAATAAATTTAAATGATGTTGAAGTTCACATTTTTTTCCATATCCAAGTTCATACACCATAATTTAAACTTTAAAAAAAAAAACCTCTTAAAATATGGGCCTTGAAAAAATCAATTCAAATATTGAAATGGATTTTACAAATTTTGAAATTTTCATTTTAAATCTTAAAATTTTTGAAAAATCTTTTCTTGTTTGATTTTTTCATCTTAAATGTTATTATACTTCAATGTGTGTTGGCAAAAATTTATAGGCTTAGTTTCCAATTCCATGAGAAATAAAAAGTCCATAATGATAAATTTTTGGGGGTAGTTTGAACTATGACATTAGATGTACCACCCTTTGTAAAGTCTAGCTTGAATTGAACATTTATTTTTTTGATATATATATTTTTGGGTTTGAAAGATTAGAATGTAAGTTTCAATTTTTCATTTCACTTTTGCCAAGTTTTTCAAATAGATATGAATACAATGCAACAATATTTGACTCACTTAGAAAAAACTGCCACTATGATTTCCAAAAAGGTCCATTGTAGGGTCCAAATGACATATAACGAACCAATGTGTTTACTTTGCATTTAGGATTATTGTTTTTTTTTGGGTCCTTTTTCCCAAAAAACATGTTTTACTAAAGAGGAATTTTCAAATGAAATGGTTTGAAACTTTTTATATATTGTATTTATAGTTGCCCCAAGATGTCATATTTTTTTTACAATCAGATTTGGAGAAATACGAATTTTTGAAAGTATGCACATTTTGCCAAATTTTGTGTTTCATCTTGAAAATTTATCATAATTTCAAATCATACCAAAACATGTTAACACTTTGAAGTTTAATTTTTTATGGTTAAAGTTACAAGTTTCTTTAAACAACATATACATTGCATCACATTTACATGTCGAAAAAGATTCATGAACTTTTTAAAACCTTAATTTTGATAAACAAAAAATTAAAAAAATATGAAAATTTGAGTGTTTTTTAGATGTGTCTAATAGTACCCTATTATTATTAGAAAATTGAGGATGAAATAATTTTATTTTGAAAATTAATGGGCCCTTTATGAAAGTAGTGTCATTGAATGAAATTGTTAAACATCTCTTATTCAAACAAAACTTTGATATTGGAATTTTTTTTATTCATTTTAGATTTTTCAATATCCATATTATTCAATAAGCACAAATTTCCATGATTCACATGTCATTAAAGTGACACCACATAGACAAATGTAACAAGAATTGCAAAATAATTGACGTTTTGATATCAATTTTGGCTTGTTTGAGTTCATCCGCACCCTACAGTGTGCTTTCACCTAGAAGTGGTCATGAGATGTTATTGTGGGACTATTAGGAAATTTATGAATGTTTTTGGAGTTTTTTTTATTGTTTAGCCTTTATTGAAGAACTTATGATGACTTCTTCAACCTTGAACATAAATCACAAGATGGCATTCACCCTTATGTCATTGGAGACAAGGGCTGTCCACTTCTACCTTAGTTCATGATCCTTCATAAATAAGTACAAACATTAGGCACATATATTTGGAAGCATATACAATAAATATCTTTCTAGAAGGAGTGTAGTGGAAAATGTTTTTGGGAGATTGAAAAAGACTTTTAGAAAACTACTATTCAAAAATGATCTTCATATCTTTTTCATTCCTAATGTAACATATTGTTACTACTTACTATATAACTTGATATGGATGCGAGGGATGTTAATGTAAATGCACTAATGCACTAACGCTTTAGTTAGAATAGGAATATCAACAAGGTGGAATGAGAAAGCATCGAAATAATAGGACGAATGTAGGACTCAATGAAACATAAGTTATTTTAGAAGATAATGAACTTTTGGGATTTAGTCAAAAATTGACACTTGAAGCATATCTAAGGAACAAATGAACACATAGAAAATGTTGTCAAGTGTAATGATCAAATGAAATTAAAATGTTGAACTCAATGTTGTAAATTGTAATCTTCAATTTTTTCCTTCAAGTATATATTCAAGTTTGGAATTGAAATGGAGAATGTTGAAATATACAATGTCCAATGTTGTTGTCATCATGGTAGTTGCACAAATTTGTTACAAATCATCACCATAGATAATTTCATTATTCATTGCAAACTATAGATTTGAAACTTGAAAAATATTTGAATTAGGTAATAGTTAAAAAAAAAAGATTTGGATCTTCAAAAAGATTTGAACTTGGTAGGAACGCTTAAGAAGAATTGTTTTATCAAGGGTAGATGCAAGGTTGAGTGGCTCACTTTCTTGACATAGTGACATTTTTTTCTTGGGCACCTTTTGTTCAAATGTGTATGGTAATTAATATATCTAAATACACAATAATTGGAATTTGAATTGAAATTAACAACTTCATTATGAACACATCCATATAGTTATTTTTTGAAAAAAAGTTCATTCGCTAATAGTAATGAACTTTTAAAGTCTAAAAAGAGGGACTGGTTGATTGGATTCAAAATTAAAAAATGCAAAAAATTGTATTGATTTCCATTCTAAATGTGTTATAGTGATTAAATATAGGTTATAATATGAGATGAAAAACTCAAATAAAAAATATTTCCCATGAAAAATTTAGTCAAATGATAGTTATGGACTTTTGAACCATAGTTATTGGACCATATTTTCATAAATCCATAAAAGGTGCAATTTGTACTATTTTCAATTTTTTCCCTCACAAGAGAATTTTTCCACAAAATCTACATGGGGCATTATTAATATGGACTCCTATCACTCCATGACATATGCTTGACCAATAAAATAGGAGCAAATTGCTAGCTCATCATTAAGCTAGTGTTGTTTTTGGACTTTTATGGAATACAAAAGTTGCCAATAGTGAGACACTCAATCTTGCATCCACCCTCAATTGTGTATTTTGTTGAACACTGTAATGATATGTTTCAAATATGGTAGTTGTTGAAGATATTTCTTTGTTTGGATTTGTTATGGCAAAATGATTCAAATTGATTACAGTTTTTTTTCTCGAGTTCAATGTTACATCAACTATTGAAAAATGTTGAATGAAATGTAAGATTCATTATTGTTATTTATTTCAATGTTGTTTTAGCTTGATGAAATTGAATTTTGTCAAATGGTAGATTGATTCAACTTGGAGTAGTTTTTCTTTAGATCAATTGTTTGATATAACTAGTCTACAATTGTTTCTTGATTTTTTGGCAATATTTAAATCATTAGAAGAGGAGTTAGACATGTTGATTGGTGGAAGCATTTGCAATTGATCTTTTATGAAGGCATGACACATTGGTAAATGCAAGGTACGATGGTTCATTTTTGGGATGGAATGGTGTTTTTCTTGGGTGCCTTTCTCCTAATTGTGTATGGTGATTGGGCTTTTTCATGGTTGGGGTTCCAAAAAAAAGAAAAAGGATTCAAGGACTTTTGGAGGGCTACTTTTTACAAATAACATTTATTTGAAACAAATTTAAGTGAGAAAGATTGAATAGTCCAATTTAAAATAATTCATGTGGCGGTGGTGAATTTTCACATTCATACATAATTGTGTATGAATATTTTGGTTTATAGCCAAAAATGTAAAAAATCACAAAAATCCCAAAAATGAGTTTCAATGGATTAGGACTTGAATCTAAACTAGCAATTTGATTATGAACATTTTTGTCAAATTACGTTTTGATAAATAATTTGTCCATTGGTAATAATGGACTTTTGAAATTTGAAAAATATGGAGTGGTCGTTTAGTTGCAACATTAGAAAATGGATAAATTCATATTGATTTTCATTCCAAATTCTTGTTAGTGATTTAGTATGTGTTGTAATATGAAATGATAAATTCATATTAAGAGCCTTTCCCTTCTTAATCTTAGCCAAATCATAGTTTCAAACTTTTGAATGGTTAGAATTTGACCATATTTTCATAAGTCCATATGAATTATAAATTTTAATTTTATTTTCAATTTTTTTCCCCCAAAACCATATTTTTTGAAGACTTTACTTGGGGCAGGTATTGTTCATATGGACTTTGTGGGTTTTCTTTTTAGGATTTCAAAATTGAAAAATGGCATTAACATCTTTTGATGTAAGTTTTGACCTAGAGGTTTGTGAACGTTCATAGGTGGGCAAACATTTATTAGTCAAATATTACAATAATGAAACTTAAGAAAATAACAACCATGTCCATTTAAACATTTTTTATGGACTTGGTGTGGACTTATATGGAGTGTAAATTTTGCTGTTTTTGAGCCATTATACTATGCGTTCATCCACATTATAGAGTTGATAAAATGCTTACTAGATTTTTGTTCATCTTGTAAGCCTTCATTTCCCCCTTTCAAATACTTGAAATGTTGTTTGAATGTTTTCTCATGAGACTTGGTCCTATTTTTGTCAATTTGAACTTGATTTGTGTTGATGCGATCCATGGCATCCATGATAATCTTACCATTTTCATTAATGGTTTCAATGATTGATAGGAACATTGACGCACCCCCAAGCTCCTTAATGGACTCAAATGTGAGTCCAAATTGAAAATAACGAAAAAACAAGGAGTCGGGGCACGCTCCTTGGCTCGCAACACTTTGAGGGGTAGAAGGGCGTGTTAGAGCTCCGAGATGGGATTAAGAAGAGTGACAAGCATCAACTACTCACACGGGCCTGCACAAAACCAACACAAGGTGGTTAGTGCATAATTTGAACACTTTTGGTGCTAAGACGAGCCACAGGCAAACTTGGATTCATAAGACTCACCATGGCCCGGACTTGGGGAAGCCACCACCTTCCCCCTTATAGTACACTTTGTGCCTCTCCACCAGGCCCACATCCAAATGACTTTTTGTCTCGGGATTCCCAAGTGGGAGTCTCGAAATTGCCAAAGTTGGGACTCCCGCGACTTTGGGGCCCCATAATTTTGTGTGCAGAACTCCGATTGAAATAAAGTATGAAATAAAATTGTAGCCTTCGTCGAGAATTTTTCAACAGTATGTTGCACGCCACCTACATGCAAGGAAATCGGGGTGATTCTTGACTTTTAGTGGTCGGGAGTCAAATTGCCAATTTGACTCCCGACCCTTCTTTTGGCCATAACTTGTGTTTGAGATGTCCAAATGGGTCATGCGAGCCCATTTTAGACATCTAGGTTTCAATAACTTTTCAATGGTATGAAAAAAATTCTCAAGCCATTGGGTTTTGACCTTTGTAATCACTCTCTGAACATTCGGGAATCCACCGAGATTCTAACTCTCAAAGTGGAAGCTCCTTTGGGAGTGTGAAGGTTCATTCCCTCACACTTTCTTTCACTCCTGGCTTCCCTCTTGGCCCGCAACTTTGTAAGCCCTTGCTTTGGTCGTGAGCCCAAAGCTAGGGTTGCGACAAACATTGATGTCTTTTTCTCTTGATTCCAATTCTTCCAAAAGTTACAATTGTTGATATTCTAGGCATTGGACGTGTCCTACGTCTTGTAAATGTCATAAAATTAAATTCATTGAAGTTCATAAATGTAGGACATTGAGGAGTTCCATTACCTAATCCAAAGAATTGTGAAAAGCCATCTAAGTTGATTACATTATGTGTAGTAGCTCCCATGATTATTTCTTTAGTTGAATTAAGGAACTTCTTGGCTTTCATCTAAAACATCATCTTTTACTAGCAATTCTTATATCAACAATCACTAGGTTGTGCAAAAAAATGTTCAACCTCTTCTTCTTTCTATTGTACATAAATTCCATCACCTTCTATTCACATATCCTTTAGGTGGATTGGAGGATTAATGTTTTTTCCCCCTTGGAAAACCTCAATTACATTATAACAATCTTCATTGAAATGTCTTGACAAATGGAGTATGTCTTGTTATTCCATTGTCAAATCCCAATATGAAGTGTTATGACCAATGCCTTTGTGATAATCTAATATCTTTTTATAATTGCCATTTATGTAGTTCAACTTCTCCTTGCACATCTTGTTGATTCTTGGAGTCTTTGAATGTGTGATTATTTGTTGGTCTATTGATAACTTGTTCCACCTTTGTGTTGTAGGTATCATGTTTGTTCACATATTAACAACTTCTTTCAAAGTAATATGTTTTTTGTGCTTACAATTAGTTAGGGCCATCACCTCCTCATGGCTCTAATTCGTGTTGCATTGGTCGGAAGGACCTTCATTTTTTCTACCTTTTCCTTTGACTTTTGTTCTCATGCTATTTGATGAATTGTTTCTTGAATTATCCATTGCATCCATTTCCTCTTGCCTTCAATTGTGTTGTTATAAAATATTTTTTCCTTTTTTGCATGTCTTTTACTATTGTTTGGTGTTGAATTGACTCTTGTTAAATTACCCATTGTTGTTAAGAATTTGTGATGATATCATTATGAAAGATGCATACATGGAGATGATAGATGTAAAAAGTCAAATGTGTTAATGCTGTGAGAGGTGCAAAAATGATAGATGTAGAAAAACAAAAATGACACTATAACACAAAATGATAGATGCAAAAACATGTGTAGAACTTGGATACAAATTGTGATGGTGAAGTGCATGTGATTGAAGCGAAAGTGTAAAGCTTGAATGCAAACTACAATGGGAGGCATATGTGAAGCATGGGTGTAAATCATAGGGGCAATGGTGAGATGTAAGAAATCAACTCTTATTTATAGGTGACATTGTCAATAAACTATTATATTCAAGGCTATTAGGCTATTGGTATTGTTAATGGACAAAGATTTTCATTTTTTGAAAATTTTTAGCATCATGGCAATAAATTAGAATCGACTATGATCATAGTCAAACGAGCCAAAAACCATGTTAGAGGGCCAAAAATCAATCAATTTTTTCAAACATATTTATGTAATGCCACTTTATTGTCACGTTAATCAAGGAAATTTGTGCTAAATGATTTATGTGAATGTTGAAGAATTCCCAAAAAAATCATTTAATTTAATAAATTGAGTTTTGGTTTTAGTAAAGGACTTTTGAACTTTAACACCCCCAGATCAATTTTATAAAGCATTAGGCTAAAGACTCTTTTAACAAAAAAAATTTAATGGGAAGTTTTTTGAAGTGATGATAACCTACCATCCACACATGAAAGAAACTCATAATTTAAAATCATGGTATTTGAAATTTTTAGATTCAAAATATAGTTTTAAAATGTTCAAATTTCAAGAGTCATTTGCTAGATGCAAATGGGTCATAATGTGTATGAACAAAGTTGTGGCTTATGATACAAAAAGCTAAAGCTTAAAATAGTTATCATATTTTAATATGATTTGAAATTATGATCATTTTTCAAGGTGAAATGTAGAATTTGGCAAAATTTGTACACTTTTCAAAAATTCATATTTATTAAAAAAGAGTTAACACAAGTATTGTAATTTACTAGGGGAATTATAAATATTTAAAAAAACATACTGTAAAAAAATCTTCAAAATTTTTTTTTTATGAAAAAATCAAAATGTTCAAAAAAAAGGACCAATTGTGGTCAAAGCTTTTATCACTATTAGCTCATTTGATTATGATTGCACCCAACCTTCATTAATTAAAAAATTAGATTAATGATAATGGTGCCACATCATCATAATTTTCTTCTCATTTGAATAGATTTAATTATCACTCATTGTATTGCCCATGCTATCTTCATGTTTGAATGTACCTTTACTATTGCAATATAGTAGGGAAAGAAGTTGAACCGACTAGGGCAAAATGGCATTCTATAATGTGACAATGCTTGTTCCAAAGGCTAACAAATGTGTCCACTGTTGATTTACATGAATGAAGATTTTATGTGTAGGATGATCTTGGAAGTTTTGTTATATTTCATGTTTCTTGCCATGATTAAGCATGTCTATAAAAGATGAACATTGATTGCACCTAGTGCATGTATAAGGTTTAGGATGTACACATTGTGCAAGTGTAAATATATAAATCTCACTCACCTTTGTGTACATGCAAGAATATAACATTTGATGTGTAATGGTTAGTAAATATAGAATCATGTAAGGCCATCGTTTCATGCTTTATAAAATCATTGAACTAGAAGTGTAAAACAAATATATTTACATGCAGTGTAATGACTATTAAAATCATGTAAATGTCAAGCAAATAAATAAAACACGAAAAGAAAGAAAGCAATAAATGTAAAATGTAAACTTGGGGGTTTTTTTTAGTGTCAAGTGTTTGACCAATCTTTGCAAATACATGTTGAGAATGAGACACATGTTGAATTCCAAGATGGAATGCATTGTGATGTAAAGCAGATGCATCCACATTACAAACTGCCAATGTGTTTTGGGGTCAAATTAAAATACACTAATCAACTTACATGGCATTATACACAAAAAAAATGCAACATAATGAATGCCTTAAACAGAATAGAGTTGGCAAGCAGCATGACAAAGCATCCGTGATGAGTATTGTAACACCCAAGGAGCAGGGCATTCCTAAAATAAGCACCCGCACAAGTGTAGAGCTGAAGGGGTCCTTATTTCAGGAAGGGCTTGCTTAATTGAAGGGCATTACTCGAAATAAAACACTGGCAAAAATAGATTTTTCCATGATATGTTGGTGGGTATCGTAGGGGGAAAATGAAAAATAGGCAGGCCATTTTGAAAAACCCAAACACTTGCCCCTTTCGTGAAGGTAAAATATTTGTGCTAGATAACATGCCCTCTAAATACACTAGAAATGATCAGCTCCAGGTGCTTAACAATATCCACAAATATCTTCAATGGAATTGACTTTGGAATAAAGCTTGATGAAGCATCCATGTGACTTCGCCCATACAAGCAAGCAAGGAAGAAAGGAGGAGGCAGACGAGGTATTTTTCTTTCTTTCTTTCTTGCTTGAGAAGGAAAGAGCGAGGAGGGTATGAAAGGGAGGAAAAGCAACCAGAACGGCCTCTGATTTCTCCAAGGAATCTCAATGTTCTCCAGGACCTGAAAAAAACGACGGCCACAACGGCCTCAAATTTCTTCAAGGAATCTCCCATTCTCCACGAGGTCCTCTCTCTGTGCTTGCCTTCTCCCGACAACAAGGAGGAGTTGGTTTCAGGAGCACGTAAGTAATAACAACAACTTTCCACCGCTATTTGACGAACCTGATCACCGCCCAAATCCGAGGAAAGGTCGGTCGGTCGGTCGGTCGGTCGGTCGTCAGCGGCGGCCCGAGAGCTCGCCGCGGGGGCCACTCAAGCGATCGCGGTCGCAAACGCAGCAAAGGATGGCTGGCCGCCAGTAGTTGTAGCCAGCGACCGAAAGGCGGCGACTAGTTGATCCCCCGCTACAAGACAGCTGGTGTACAGTGAAAAACTTCGCTGCCATTTTCAGCGGAGGAGGAGAAGGGAGCTGTGGGACCGACTGAAAGTCGGTGGCTGGCCTGCCACCTCGTGTACGCACTTATATATACTTTACACAACGGTCTGTTTGCGTGGGCGGGCGCGTTGCCTGCAGTGTCCACTGAAAGGGCCACAGTGCACACCCAAAACGTTCCAAATTTCCACGTTCCACACTGCGCTTTCTGGCAATGTTATTAGCTGCTGCTTCTCACTGGCCATGCAATGATGGCATTTGATTAGCTTTGTTTGTCCATCCAGATTCCACACCCATCTTTGCCCTGGAGTCATGATGCCAACTTTGAGTTGTGGTTGTTTATCCAACGTCCCCACCCACCCCCCACCCCCTCCCCCGCCGAAGTGTAGTTGAGCCACACAAGGCAATTTAGAGGCTCTCATCTTTCTGAAGGATATTGAGGGAATATTATGCCACTTTTGAGGTTCCTTCCATTTGCATAGATCTCATCCACGATCACCTGGATTAATTAGATGACCTTGTCTCCTGTCCATATATAATTTACCAAATAATCAAATGTCCTTCTTAGTGTCCATAATTTAACATGATTTTCCTTTTCCAAAAATGTTGCCTTCTTTTTGCAACAACATAATCATCCTTTTTCCAAAACGTCAGACAAAATATTTTATGAAGGAGAATAGGTGCACCCTTGACCATTGTGTCAATCGCGCCTACAAGCTCACCCTGCCAAGCTTGCTTGCAAGCTTAAAGTTTGACACGATGGTAAGGGGCTTGCCCATTCTCTAATAAAGTAAAGCACTAGTAGAATTTTTTTTAGTGTATTTGGAGGGCATGTTATCATGGAAACATTGTCCTCCACTAATGGTGGGTCATTTCAAAAGTGAAATGCTGGTTCCAACATTTCCAATAGGCATTCCCCTTTTCAAAATGTCCACCTCTTTTCTTCCATGATACCCATTGGGTTTCAAGGGAAAATGAAAAAAAAATTCTGCCAATGTTTACACAAGGTAACCCCCTCAAAGTGGGTTGTTCCCAAAACGAGTGTCTGCTTGAGGCTAAGTTGAGGGGTGCTTCTTTTAAGAAGGACTCACTCCTTGGGCATTACCATACAATATTACCAAAAACGAAAGGTGATTTTCTTGCTATGTTGGGGGCTGGAAATGAATGAAGAGGGGCAAGAGTTCTTCTCTCTATCCTAATATGTTGGGGGCCCACGAATGAATGAATGGTGGGAAGAGTTTCTAGTTTGTTAGAGAAGGAAACAAGTTCATAGGTATTCTACATCAACACGTTTTATCCAAGTAATTTGCAAATCCCACAATGGTATTCTCAATAATATGCTAGCCACAATCATGGTAGCCCCAAGATTAATTGCAAATCCATGGCAACCCTTTACATTTGATGTCCCATTTCTTATCCAAGTTCACTATTCTTTTGGAAATTTTGACATTTTTGCAACTGTATATGCTAGCTAAGTTGCAATTGATTTTTAGGGCAGATTCTGTTAATTTCTTAGGTAAACTTGGGTAAATTTGATTGCAGAATTGTCTTTGTTTTGTAATCGGCAGCTGCTTATAAAACTGAGTAAAATGTGTGCAACTTGGTCATCTGATAGGAAAAATGGATTGCATAATGAAATCAGTTCATGGATTGCATAACAACCCTTTGTACAAGGTGTGCTGCCCATCTCACCCTAGGGCCTATTGGGCTCATTGGGCAGCTTACCCTCCACAATGAGTAGGGTCATACCTATTCCATAACTCTCCAGGCAACTTTTGGGTGTTGGATATTTTATTTCAGCCTCTTTAAGCATGCAACCTCACTTATCTCTGAAAGTTCCAATGTCCAACTCTCTGTATTAAATGATTTTGTGTCAAAATGGCAATGTGTGTACCATATTACATTTGTCTATAAACATTGTCATTTTATGTTAACCATAGTACTTAGGTTCGAAATGGAAATTAGCCTCTCCAATGAATGATGTTATGAGGTGGAGAATTGATTCCCCTTCAGGATTTGAACTGGTTCCATTTGGGGTGTGTCATATTTTGCATAAGATGCTATTGGATTTTATTGCATTTATAAAGGGTGTCTAGTTGTATTGCAAGAGAAGTTATTGTACATTGTCTAGGATTTTTATCCAGAATGAATTGCTAGAATCAATTAACCTTGGTTAAATCACATGTTACGTGTAGACTCTAGGTGTATTCTAATGGATTTTCAATCATGTAGGCAGAACACCGTACTTTTGTTTGTAGTCTAATACTAATAACATGTCATGTTGGCCACTAGGTAATCGGAATTTGTGTCAATATGGTTTAGCTATCAATGATTTGAAGAATCAACTATACATGTTGGAACAAATGGCCTACAATTGTATCAGTAGATTAGTTTAAGTGTCATGGAAAATTTATAAACTATTAGATAGTAAGAACTAGGTTTTCCTTATCCTTCAAAGTAGATTTCCCTGAAGCACAAATTTGGTTTGATTCCAAAGTAAGAAATGAAACATGCACAAGTCAAGTGGTTTATAGAATTAGATTTTTTACTTTACTTTCCCAACAAGTTTGATGTCATGTGGGATTGGTAGAACTTATCCAAAGTGTTTGTAAATCAATATTCACACAAAATTACCTAATATAATTTGGATACCGTGAAAAATTTGAACATCATTTTGGAATACAACATATTTGGTGTTCTCCATATTGTTATGACATCACCACATAGGACTAGAGCCATGACATCAACCAAGGTCCAAGTTTTCAATTTGCCAAAATTTTGTTGAAAGAGTATATCATCTATGTGCACATGTGGTGTTGCTTAACATACTTTGGCTATGCAAAAAAAGTTGAATAGAAACTTTGTGCAAATATTTGATTAGTGGCCACTAGGTCAAAGTTTTGCTTTCATAGGTTTGGAAGAACATAGGTTTGAAAAAACTGATCAATATCCCGTTCTTTTGTCAATAATTATATGTCCATGAAATGAATCACAATTACTTATATAACTTGCATCTCAGGTATATAAAGTAAAGTATTCACCAACATGCAAGTACTTTGTCCATTCTTGAAAAGAAATTTAGTATTTTGCATCAAAATATTTGGTGGTCATTATGTTAGCATGATTCACAATTTCAAGAGACATCATTGAGTCATCACACCAAATCACATACCTGAATTCAGATTTGTATAGTAATTATATGTTCAAGAATTGAGTATCCAAATTTTTAATATGGTAAATCTTTGTGCTTATGAATAGAATTGGAGAAAAGTACACTTGGTACCCACAAAATCCTTATAACAATGAACATTTGGTTTGTTCCCACAAGGGAAGGAAAAAAAAGTCCAAAAATGTAATTTTTGAGTTTCAACCTAAAAAAGAACAAAACATGCATTTCAACTCAAGTAAGTGGACCACCAAGTTGTTACACGTAAACCTTCATGTCAACTCCTTGTACTCATCAAGTAAAAACCACCTCATTAATTCTACCATTTTTATTCTAAACCTTCAATACAAGTTACACCCTTTTTATCCTACTAATTGAACATACCAATAACTAATATTTAAAAAGTACATTCATGTTATATATATATATAAGAAATTCTAATACCTATTATTGATCCATACCTTATATATATTAAGCATATATGAATTTTGAATATAAACATCATCCTATTATATAATTAATTAAATTATAATTTTTCCTCAACAACTAATATATGGGGGGCTTATATTTTTACCCACATAGTTTTCAATTATAAAAAATAATGTCCCTCTTGCTTGCTACATATATACCAATTCACTTCATGTTAATTTACTAGTGACTCTTTTGGTTTGCCTATCCTAATAATATCTTTTTATTTACATTTGGGTAATTTTCATTACCTAACAAGTATTATTGCTATAAATGAAAAGGATCTAAAGAACTTGGGGTAAAAACTTATTTGGTCTTATTTGTAATTGAAGATTACAAGAGAATCATTATACAACGCCATACTACATGTAAAAATTTATAAATGTGAAGTATCTTTTAAGAAATGGTGGTAGAAATATTTTTACAACATAGTTGAAATGTTGCATGTAGTCAACTAGGTGATGATTAATTAGATTGTGCAATATTATTTAGAGTTATATGTGGCATTGGTTTTAGTTAACTAAAACTTGTTTATTTAATTCCATGCAGTTAACTAATTTCATTTTATTATATACAATTAATTCATGCTAATATAAAATATGTCAATAGGGTGTGCACTTTTCATATTTGCATTTTACATCCCTCTTTCACACCTTACCACACTAATATATATATATATATATATCTTATCTTAACAACTCTTCTAGATTATAAACTCCTATTTGTGTTATTAAAAATAATAAAATTTGATCTTTCATAAAGGTTTCCTATAAATGTTTGCATCTTATTCTTGTGTAGGAACATAAACAACTTTTGTGTTGTTTTTCTCTACTTTCCCCTACATATAGTGGTAATGGAGCTCAATGTGCTTGTATTTGGTGTGTAAGATGGGATTCTTCACAAGTTGTTTTTGTACCATAATTATTACAAAACAATTTGGTGGGTTTTTGTTCATCACTAAATTTAACTAACAAGGCTTTACTTGCTACATTGTTTTTTACACTCCATCCACAAGGGATTTATATTGTATTTCAGTTGTAGATAACATTATTGTGAACTACAATTTGACATTTCAATATGCCAAAACATTTTTATTGGAAAAGATCATCCATGTAGTTGATTTTCTCTTATTAAGGTCCCTTGCCTAGTTTACATGCACAAAACTTGTTAATTTCAAATTAATTTTTTTGAAAAAAAAACTCATTAATTGATCATAGCTTTGACATATCATAAAATCCTATGAATTACATCTAGGTGTGGATGCTATGGGGTAAACATGAATATGTTCATACAATTAATTGAAAGGGAATATGCCCAAGTGTTAATTAGATATACAATTCTTCCCATTTGGATTTGATAGAAAAAAACTGTTCATTTCCTTTGATCCCATATTTAGTTGCAACCTTATCTAATTGCAAAGTAAAACCTTCTTCCATTAGTGTTTTAACATGATCTATCGTACATTTTATACTTATCTAATAACTTATTTACATAGTCCTTAGTATAGCAGTAACCCAACCTAAGGTAGATAAATAAATTTTATTCCAATGTAAAGAAAGAGAAGATCTAGTTTAAAATTTCAAAGCCCCCTTCTAGGTTCTTTTGTAAGAACTACAACTTAGTCATATCGTCTTCTATTAGTAAAAGGTCATCCACATATAACACTATCATTGTGTGATGACCTTCATTTATACAATAGTACAAATTGTGGTTAGATGCAATTTGTTCATTCTTTATTCTTGTAGGAAACTATCAATTTGAATGTACCAAGCACATTCAACTTGTTTTAACCCATAAATTGCATGTAGGAGTTTATAGATATTATATGAGCCTCCATCATGGTGCAACCCTTTAGGTAGCTCCATAACACCTCATCATCCAAGTCCCCATTCAAAAATGTTGTTTTGTCAATGTCTAAGTGTTTGATGGGCTAGTTTCTTAGAACAATTAAATTCACAATTACATGTATAGTTGTTCAGTTCATCGTGGGTACAAATGTTTCTTGATAGTTGGTGCTTTGTGTTTGTTCAAACCCATGTGCAGCCCATTATCTCACATTGAGTTTCTTGATAGTTCCACCTATCACTAGCTTCATATTAAAGACCCATTTTGACATTATTAATGCCTTTCAAAGTTTCATAACTTTCTAAATATTGATTTTAATTCTTTATTCATTTCTTATTTCCAACGAACATGGTTCATGACTTCAACATAACTTGGTTCTTGCATCTCAATAAAGAACACAAAATCTTTTAGGAATGTTCTTGAGGGTTTGTGCATGTGATTAAACCATAGAAATGAAGTTTGTTGATACTCTTCAAGATTCACCACATTTGTTGGTGGAACTAACTCCTCTACAATGGTTGCTTTGTTGGTTGATCTTGTAGGAGCTCATGCAACTTTGGTGGTGAATTTTCTAGTGACAAATTTTTCATCTCATGTGGTTATCTCATTGACATTCATCTTGATGTTTGATTAATGTAGCCTTTTTTTTTTGTAAGTGGTAGTATTGTCATGTCACATTGTTTCAACATGTTAAGGTCATATGATTTGTTGCACAATTCTTGGATTAATTCGTCCATGACCACATCTTTTGAAATCACCATTTTTCTAATCCAAGGGTTGATTTTTAGTATGTAGCTTTTTGTGGTACTATCAAATCCCACTAGCATGTATATTGTACTTCAAGAATCCAATTTTATTGGTTGGTTTTGTGACACATATTTATATGTGAATGAGCTAAAGATTTTCAAATGATCCACTCATAAAGGCATGCCTAGATATTTTTCTTTAAGGTTAATTCTTTTGCTAGCTTTGCTTGGGCTTTGGTTTGATAGGTCTATGATGGTGTTAATGGCTTCCATTCACAAATAAGTTGGAAAATTACATGTTAGTGCCATACTTTTTGCCTTCTCAAATAACACATCTTATTTTTTTTCCTTTGCTCACCATTTTGGTGTGGTGTGTGTGTGAGAGCAAGTGGTTTTGATATATATGCCTAGTTCTTGGCAAAATTTGATGAATTCTCATAACATGTATTCTATTCCTCAATCCATTCTTAACATCTTAATCCTTTTCCCTTCCACATTTTTTACTAGTTTCTTGAAATGTTTGGATTTTACAAAAGATAGGCTTTTGAATACATATGTTTGGAAATATGTTAAGTTGATTTTGTACATAGGAAGTACATCCATGCCTTTTCATTAGAAGAAATATTGTATTATGCAACCATTCAATTTGTGACTATATACAACTAATTGTCATTCGCAATTATATTTTGTCATTTTTACATCTAGACTTCACCATCCTTTTCAATCTATTATTTTTCTTGCACAATGGTGTGATTAGTTTGTGGGTTGACTAGGTAGGTTATGTAGATAGATGAATAGGTAATAGGGCTATTTAATAACTAAGTATTATATTTAATATTTAATAACTTATGATTCAGTAGTTAATTATTTAATTATTTTAAAATAAAATAATCATTTAATAATAATGTAGAGTAATAGGTAGTAGGTAGGTTTGTAAGTGGGTAGGTGGGTAGGTAATTAGTGAATGTTTTCTTAATTAATTAATTATCTAGTTAAGTAGTATTCAGTCAATTACTTATATAGTTGTATTATTTACAAAATTAAAAAGAAAAATAAAGGATGTAGGATATACAACTTAGTTTGTGATTAAGTTACTTGGTTGTAAATTAGGTTGCAATTCAAAAGTTTATCCCATATATTCTTTGTCTTCCATTTCCATCTTGTAAATTATATAAGAAAGATGTTTTGTTTTACATTTTCATATTAAAAAAATGTGCCATTGGGGACTTGTTAATGAAATATGTTTAATTGTAAAAACTAAACCCAAAATAAAATAAAAATATTTATGTTCCGACCCCATAGCTTGCCAAACTACATAATCTTTTCTACCCATTTACTTAAATATTTATTTAAATCGATTTTGGACAAAATTACTTTAATTTTCATGAATTTCATTCAAATTATGCAACATGGTAGAATCCCATTATAACAAATTATGCCATGTGGCATATTTCCATTGATCAATGTGGTGACATTGTAGGGCGTTTAAAATAGATGATGAAGATTCCATTTACATTTTTGAAAAGAAATTAAAAGAAAATTTAGAATGTTATCAAGAAACAAGTAGTTAGTGGGTTATATGTTAATTGCAAAAATGGGGATTAATTGCAATTTGCGTATGGGTAATCAATGTATGAGAACATATGTGTTAACCATCTACATCATCCATGTGAAATGTATTGACATTAAAAGGAATTCTATTATTTGCAACCAAGAAATCTATGATTATAAGCCTTAAATGAATATATGTATGGTTTTAGTTATAAACTATTATTTTAAATTATATGTGTAAAATATCATAGTCATATATTACTAAGGCATGTCACTACACTACTACAAAAGTGAGGTGCAGTTCACTAGCTTAAATCACTATGGGACCTTCAAAGTGAAATGAGTTCATTTAATGATTTCACCCTTGTTAAAGTTATTTCACTATAATATCATTATGTAAACATCATGTTTCACTACTAGTTGACATAATTCATTATTATAATTTATTGTAATAATTAGGTTTATTTCTATGTTGTTTTAAATATCATATATATGTCACTTTATGATGTACCTTATATTATTTTCAGTTATTTTAGTTATTCTAACTTATACCCTACATTATTATAAATTATTATACCTTAAACATTGTACATTATTTTATCTTAAAGTATCCTAATTAACTTATTATAGGTTTTAAAATTATTTTAAATTAAATTATTCAACTAACCTCATGTTATACCTTAAGTTATTTTATTTTAAGTTAATATATGTTATTTCAAGTTATATTTTTGGTTATTCAAGGTCATTTTACTTTATATTATTATAAGTTATTTTATCCTAAATATAATAATTTAAAATAATTTAAGATAAATATAATGACCTAAGGTAAAATGACATAAAATCACCAATAATAGCTTATGAAAAATATTTTAAAATAACCTACAATAAGATAACTACCAATAGCTTATGATTAAGCCTCGGCAAGGTAGGGTAAAAGGTTAATGTGTAATACATTGTCTCCTACCCTTACCTTACCATTACCCTTACCCGATTCGCCCACGCCTACCTTTACTTTTACCTTTCCCTACCCCTTCAACCGGGTAATTACCCAGTAAAATCTTCAACC
>Ga0116231_10000262_pt1 | contig 81360 bp, 56 predicted proteins | sample S1TSphgellanicum_2_FD_89695 | JGI IMG/M metagenome (GOLD analysis project Ga0116231, IMG submission 89695) | Host-associated microbial communities from peat moss isolated from Minnesota, USA - S1T2_Fd - Sphagnum magellanicum MG | ecosystem: Host-associated > Plants > Peat moss > Unclassified... | reverse complement strand
TTCCAAAATCATCAAAATGCCCATCATTTGTTTTATGTTTGCTTTTGTATGTTGTACACCATTGTATATCATGTCAATTTATTGTCTGTTCAAGTAGGGATTTAGTGGGGTGCATTGATAGAGGACCATTTGACTTGCATCCTTTTTGTAAGCAACTTGGACCATCATTTATGAGATTTCCCCAACAAATTGCTGACAATCAATTGTTTTAGATCTTGCAAGATTACTCAAGCAATCCCAAAATAAATTGTGTATATGTTAACTAAATGTTCCAAAAATAAAAGGCAGAAAAAAGAGACATCATATACAAAGTTTCAATCATCATTAACAAAAATCACAAGAAACCATAAACTGAATGTAATACACAAAAGTGCAAGCTTAGCAAAAACATCTAACAATTGTAATAACATAGTTTATCAATGGTCACATTAATGGAAATAGTCATGATTTTGGTAAAATTCAATATTTTTAATATTCTAAAATACCTAAAATACATGTCAAATTTTGGTCTCCTCAAGCAAACAAACACTTCAAACTTGCCTTCAACTTTTTTCATGTATGCAAAGAATGATAGCATTTTTTTGAGTGATGAAAACCCCAGATTGGAGTTTTACAAAATAATCAATAGTTGGAAACAATCAACAAAGGAGTCAATTAGACTAATAAAAATCACTTCAGATCCATTTCACCATGAGCCATAGAAAGTATAGTAGGTTTCAAATTATTCAACAAGGTTTTGAACACATTGGAGGTATTGCAAAAAAGATGATTAAGGAGGTCAAGCACATTGGAGGTATTGCAAGAAAGATGATCTAGCATGTCAAGCACATTGGAGGCATTGCAAGAGAGATGATCAAGGAGGTCAAGCACAATGTTGAAGGTATTGCAAAAGAGATGATCAAGGAGGTCAAATTAATGTTGAAGAAATATGAATAAATATTCTAATGGTAGAGTTTTGAAATAGCCATGGACTTCAAGCCCTTCAAGGGAAGTTAAAACCTTGTGTAAGGTTAGGATAAAGGCATGAGGTAGGCCACAAGGGCCAAATGATAACAATTACTTGTGTGGTATTTAGTTTGGTTTGACTTTCATTATATTTGGTGTATTTTTAATGAAATTTATCTTTTTTTTTTCAACTTTGAAACCATGATAAATTGCATAAAATTCCACAACACTTAGTTTGTATTTTCAAAAAATAATTTATGGGAAACCTTATTTATAAATATTAATTCCATGACTTGTATTTCGAATCTTGTAGGTTGGGAAAAAATTATGTAATTAATGAAATTTAATTAAATTCACATTCATATTTGAATTGAAGCTTTAGAACTAGATTGTAAGGTGACAAATATTTTAATTAATCTTTCTTGTAACTTTTTAACATGACGCATCAATAGTACTATATAGCCCACCTTCTATTGATTGTTGTAGACCATAAGCTAGGGTGAACAAGTACCTACACTAGGGTGTGTGCACTAATGAATGGTTCACTTTTATAACTTCTTTTTACTTTTGTTATATTCATATTGTTTCAATCTTTGGCAAAACATAAAATATTAAAAATGTTAATTGGGACTTGGTTATAAATGAATAATTTGATATAAACAAATGTGTAATTAGTTTTGAAAAAATACATCCACTTTTAATAATGGAATTTTGCAATCCAAAAATATGGATTGATTGATTAATTGGAACAATTAAAAATTGAAAGTTTTATTTTGAATCTCATTCCAAATTTCATCCAATCATTCAATATGTGTGATGTTACATGAAATAATAAATGTTCATGTGAAATTCTTTCCTCAAACATTCTGGCCAAATTTTAACTAGGGACTTTTAAATGACCAAAATTAAACCATATTTTCATAAGTTGGTAAAGTTGTTAGTTTTCCTCAATTGTGGGTGGATTAGTTAGATAGTTTGGACAATCCACATAATCACAATTTTCTAAACTGTAAATGAACTCTAAATGTTTAACATCAATGTTGTCAATTTTTGAACTATCCATGTTACAATAAACTTCAATGGGAATCCTATTAAAAATATGGATGAACTATTAAAAAATGAACTCATAATGAATTTTTGAGTTAATGACATTTTTTCTATCAATTTGTTTTTAAATTACATGTGAATTTAGAATTTATCACATAGTACTGTCAAAAATAAAATTAAAATTTATGCCATTGGGTAAGTCCACAATAAAAGGAACCACGCACAAGTCTTTTTCCAAAAGCACAAGAGTGAGAATTAATTGACATTAGAAGGTGATGTGGAATGCAACCAAATGTTGCACAAAATTTATGTTTGAATTCCACAATTTCTCTTTACAAAAGGTTATAGGAGGGAAATATGCAAATTGCAAGTTTTACCATATATTTTTGTATGAATCCAAATGACAATCCCAAGCCATATAAAATGTAATAATTATTCAACTTGCATCAATATGAAGATTTTCCCCCAAAAAACTGATCATTTTTGAAAATTTGCACTAAATTTACTCAAGATTTCATGAGTGGTTACAAGCATAAACTAAATATTTTTCACCCTCATATGTTGATAGAAGTAATTTATATTTCATTCTTGAATGTATATTACATCACAATGCATAGGTTATGTAAGAAATAATAAAACCTAAATTTAGGCATAAATTTACAAGCATTTTATCTAAGAATGGTTACACTTATAATGGTTCATTTTATCATAAATTTAACCCAACATCAAATGAGAAGTTTAAGCAGTAAAATGCATTCAAAGATTCCCAATATAAGAAAATTTGATTTAATGTAATAGTAATTGGCTCAGTTTTAACATTGAAAATTCATTTCACATTGAAAAATTGAAGCTTCCACATGAAAATTTTGACCAATTTCATGTCTAGTGATATGTATAAACTAGTTTATGCATATTTTTACCTAAAGCATCAAAGAATGCACAGTAGATAAATAGTTTGTAAATTATCATTATTGTAGAATATTTAAATGCTAAAAAGTGGATTCTCATATGCCACTTTTGAAACACCTAACCATGGTCTTATCCTTATCAATTTGAGCTCCATGTTAATGTGCACTACCAATGATTCAATCAATTATTTTATCAGTTTCTTATGTTTTGATATGGTTTTCAGTAATTCATCATTATTTTTGTCAATGTCAAATTTAATATAAATTAATATACATTTCATGGACATGAAAAGACACATGTTAATTTGTCTTTTCATAACCATGCTAATGGATAGAGAAAAAGAGTGAAGTAGTTATAAAATGGAGGTAATTATTAGGAAAGGTGAAAGATAATTATTTTAAAATTTTATAAGAAAAAAATATTTATTAAGAAAGAATGAATTAGTTAAGCTTGAAAATAAAGTAGGTAATTCTGAAATTGTCTTTGGAATGGTCCATGGATGACCATATGAAGGATTTCAAAAAATCCCCCATATACCAACTCCGATTGTTCATCATTGGAATTTTATTTTTTCACAACTACTTATTTGTTAAATCTCTTTTTGGACTCTTATCAATAAGAACTTTATTACTTTTGAACATGAAATTTATCACCATTTAATCAATGATACCATATTAAATTACCAATTTAATAGTGTAAAATGAAGTCTGTGGGACAATAGAATACTTGGTTTTCCTCCCTAGCCTTTCAAAATTAAAGGGTCAAAAATGGTCAAAACTTTCATATTTTAAATTTGTGAAATGAAATTGTGGTCTCTCTCACCAAATAGGTGGTGTTTTTAATTTCTTTAAGGAATCATGATCAAACCTAAGATTAGGGCCATGTTTATTTCAATTCCTACTTTAGATAGACATCAACAAAATTTATTAGAATTATTATTCCTAATTTAAAAGTTGAAATAATCATAACTCACCTTGATTTAAAACATGTTTCTTAACCCCTTTTCATATTAATGCACAATTTCTATCATTAAGGTTAGGATGTGTTATATAGATTTGTGGTGGCAAACCTTAAAACTAACTCAAAGATGCCAAAACCTCAATTTTAGACATATTTAAAAGACAAAAAGGTTAGTGTTCTTTTAATATAACCTTTGAAGAGTCTTCATTCTTGCATGACATATTGCAAATGAATTTTGGAAGAGGTATGTTTCTAATGATCTAATCCATAAACACATTAGCAAAATAATTTTCATTCTTTAAGTTTTCCAATGGAAAATTTATAAGTTTAACCGCCTTTGTGTTGTTCATTCAATGTGACAAATACAAAACATAGTTTCATGTCATGTACATTATAACATCCATGGAGTAGCCAAAACCATGACATGTTTAATGTATGCACTCGCATTACATATTAAATAAGAAAATTCAACGAGACGTGTTTTTTTGTGATAGGTATAGGGTACACACTCATTTAAAGAATAGCACCAAATCAAACAAGACTCAAAATTGTGACAGATATAAAGTATTCACTTGCAATAAGTGTAACATAAAATCCAATTCAAGTCACCAAATTGTGAAAATTACATGGTGCACATTTGTGCTAGGTGTAACTGATATTTTAGCAAGACTGTGCATTATTGTTAGGTATTTATTTCTTGTGCACATTAAGTATTACATCACTTCATGTTGTACTCATTGTGTTTTGTTTTATAAGGGAACATGGTGAGAGCTAAGACAATGATTCATGTCCAAAGCCCTATTGATTTTTAATCTCTTTCAAGGATTAAACATGGGAGATGAAGGTGAGGAAAGGATTTTGAAAAGAAATTGCGATGATGCATGCTTACATTCTTAAGGAACTGATCACTAATTTCATTGATGTGCAAAAGGTGTGAAGAAGGGGGACAAGTGCAATGGTTAAAAATTGATTAACGAAAATGACATCAAACAATAATGTGAATGTAGATTTGGCTAAAATTGGAAACACAAATTAACATTTGAGCATACAAAATGTAAACAATATTCCACATTGATAATTGGAATACAAACAAATTTTGGCTGAATTATTTTAGCTTCATACATGAAAGTGCTTGTGCTTTCAATGTACAATTTTAAAATAATATTTAATGTCGCAACCCCACTTTGAGAAAAGTGTGAGGTCACCACTCACACTCCCGAAAATGGGACTTGGGAGTCCTTCGAGACTCTCGAAAACTCAGAACATGATTGCATGGGTCAAAACACCTCTCATTGAACTGTTGTTTATACCTTTGAAAAGGTCTTGAAGTGTAGATGTTTGAAATGGCCTCGCATGAGCCATTTGGACATTTGTAGCATGAATTATGGTTGAAAGAAGGGCCAGGAGTCAAAGTGGCAATTTGACTCCCGACCACTAAAAGTCAAAAAACGACCCGATCCCAATGTATGCAGGTGGAATGCGACACACTATTGAAAATATCTCAAGGAGAGTTACAACTTTGCTTTAAACCTCGTCCCAATCGGAGGTAAGAGCGAGAAGTTATGAACGCCCAAAATCCCAGGAGTCTAAACCAGGACAGTTTCGGGACTCCATTTTGGGAGTCCCGAAAAAAAGTGCCATTTGGATGCAAGTGTGGTGGTGAGACGCAGAGAATACTATATGGGGGAAGGTGGTGGCTTCCCCCGAATCTGAGCCGTGGTGAGTCAAGTGAATCCAAGGTTGCCCATGGCTTGTCCCAACACCAAGAGTGTTCCGAATGAATACTAACCAACTTGTTGGTTCGTTTTGGATACAAGACCGAGTAACTAAGTAGTTTGTCCCTCTTCCTAATCTAATCCCGAAGCTTTCAGCACGCCCCTCTTACCCCCTTTAATGTTGGAAGCTGGGAGCGTGCCCCGAGTCCCCCGCATTTCTGCAACTTGAATGACTTAGCCCCAACTTGGGGCTAATTACGGACTTGGGAGCGCGTCATTTAATTACTCTTAATGCATCTAAAACTAAAAGTCCTATGTGAATATGTGTATTTAAAACCCAAAATAATTAGAAGCACACAATACCCAAATGTAATTAGTGTTTAGGAGTTGTGTTGTCATTTTTGTATGGTTCAATGCATTTTCCTTGCATCAAAAGACATCCTAAAGTAATAATAGATATGAATACCCCACCAACATTAAAGATACATCTTCGGTGCAAATACCCCTACCATGATGGATCCTAGGTAGTCTAGGTAATCTAGACTCTAATCTTAGCCTATAGCTTCTAGTCTAGTACCCTAGACAATCACACCTTGCCAAAGCTATGCCAATGTCTTCATCCACCTTGATGTGTTCCACTTGTTCATCTACCAATGTAGGTATTGGTTCATCCAAGGTGTGGAATGATCGACAGTTCTACCAACTTTCTTTGGTGGAGAATTCTAATGTGAGTGTAAAACGCCTCTCAAGTGGGCATAATGTGTCTCCTCAAAAATATAAGATGTTTTCCAAATTTATATAATAATAAAAATTATGTATATCCATTTGTGCCATCCAAACCTATTTCTTGAAAGCCTAATTACCTCATTCCTTTTTCCCTTCCCCACTTACAAGTTACATGGATATGGAAAGGCAAATTAACATGTGCCATTTCATGTCATGTAATTTGTAATAACCTACCTTTTCCAGTTACTTAACCCCTCTCCCATGCACATTTACATAGACATGAAAAGGCAAAAGATTCAAATATGACATAAATAATGATGAACTATTAAGAACCATATGGGAACATAAGAAAAATTAAAATAGGGAAAAAAGGGGGGGCGATTTTGCTTCGGTTGGAACCTTGCTGAAAGAAATTTTCTCCTCTTGGGAAGGGTAAGGAGTAAGGACAAATTGAAGCAAATATTTTACTAAAAGTAAGGCACCCTTTGCATACACTAGAAAAGTTATAAAAACTTTTCTAGGTATTTAATATAGTTAAATGTCTAGCATCCAAAGTTTTCTAACATTGTTAGATTCACAGTCCTCTTTACTTTCCATTGTTTTAAGAACTTAGATGGTTGTTAGTCCATTTACATTCTACAATGACCTAATCAAGGGTTTTTCTTTGGTTTTTTTATTTATTTGTGATGTAGCCAAATGGTGATCATACACGAGATTTTTTAATCAAATTTGGCTATAGATCAATATGAAAGTAGAAAATATTATTAAAAAATTTATATTCTGGCCACGTGCTAAAACTAGTTGTAAAAATCTTTTTTTTTTCTTCTTCTTCAAATCCAACCAATTAGTCAATTTTTTCACAGTAATCCTTTGTATGTGTCAAAGTCGTATTCAGTAGGTTGAAAAAATGTGAAAATTCGCCCCCAAAAAAAAAAAACATTAAAACTAGTTAGTTGAAATCATCTAGACTAACAGTTATGAATTATCCAAGTAAATCAAACTTTTCACCTCCAGCAGTTTAGTGTACACATGAACTAGATAATAACATGGTATCTAAGTTCTACAAAGCATTTTCTTTTTTAATTTTTTTTTTTGGTCCTTGAAGATCTTCAGACTTGGCATTGGTAGTCTTCCTTTTTTTCTATTAAGATTGTTTTGTACCTTGGCAGTGGTCTTCTCCTTTGATGATTTGTATGCAAACGATATCATGTCATAGGTTGTTTTCTTCTATAAAGTCACCATATCTTCACCCTATCTTTGGGCCTCCTTTCACCCCCTAATTCGTCTTTCAGTGGTATTCGCAAAGTAAGGAAATTTTATTAAATATCAATATGAAACGCCTAAATACCTTGTTGAGCACCTTCTTGTACAAATCTTTTTAAAGAAAGAAGAAGATGGCCTGCCCAAATATAAATAAAAACATCTTCTCTGCCATGTGACTACTAAACCATGACAAGTATGAGTTTATAGCCTTCTTTAATAGGATTACTTTGTATGCTTATTGTTTTCAACGGTCTAGGATGATGAAAACACATTTCAAAACCAAATAATAGGTGTCAGGGAGCTAGGTTTTCCACCTAGAGTTTTTGTTTAGCTCATTTAGATTTGTTGACAAATCGCCCAACAAACTCAATCACGTTGAAACCCACATCCACCCCCTTCCCTCAAAAGAAGAACTAGAAAAGAGAAGGCAAACTAATGGCAGTGAGGGTTTAAGTCTCCTAAACTTTCTAAATTTTCTTAACACAATGGGACATATGAGAGTAACCAGTTTTTGGAGCAAAGGAAACGAATAGTGACGATAACAACACCAGCATCAATAGACAACAAAAGTAAAGAGGCTAAAGGAAAATAGGTTTTGTGTTTTTCTTTTCTTTTCTTTTATCTAGGTTTTGTTTTGTGGTGGGTCCTTTTTTTATACTTTCATCAAGCCTAGAAAGTTTTTTATCTCCAAGAATCTAATCATTATATTCAAACTAACCATAATAAAGAATTTCTACTACACAGAAAGAGACTTCGCCATAATCTTGGTTTTTCTTGGTTCTTGTCACAGTCTTAATGAAATAGCAAAAGAACAACAAAAATATATATAAATAAATATAAATGTGTTGTAACTGTAAATGTGTCAATACTTAATGGCTATTCATCACCAATAATATGTTTTCTAAGATGTTTTTAAAAAGCAAAAGATTAAATCTAAGGTGTTTTTCTGATATTAAAGTTGGGTGTTACATTAGTTGGGTAATCCAAAAAATACAGGATTACAGGTTTATGGGGCCCTTAATTCTTGCACAATAGTTTTTTTAAAAGTATATAAATTGTGTCAAACCCAGTAGAATAAAGATGATGATGTCATAACCTTAGCATTGGACTCGTGACCAAAGCAAGGGTTTGCAAAGGTGTGGGCCAAGTCTAAGTCCGAGAGTCACATTTCATGCTCCCGGGATTGCAAAAGAGTGTGAGGGATTGAACCCTCACACTCTCAAGTGAACTCCCACTGGACTCCTAAATCTTTAGAAGGCGATTGCAAGGGTCAAAACTCATTGAATTGAAACGTTCCTTATATCATTAGAAAGTTCTTGAACGTAGATATCTGAAAATGGGCTTGCATCACCCATTTGGACACCTGAAACACAAGTTATGGCCAAAAGAAGGGTCGGGGGTCCAATTGGCAATTTGACTTTTGGCCACTAAAAGTCATGAATCACCCTGATTTCCTTGCGTACAGGTGTCGTGAGACAAATTGTTGGAAAGCTCTTGACGAAGGCTACAACTTTGTTTTAAACCTCATCTCAATCGAAGGTTAGCAAACAAAGTTATGGGCCCCAAAGTTGTGGGGTTCCCAACTTTGAGAATTTTGGGACTCCCACTTGGGAGTCCCGAGACAAAACGTCATTTGGATGTGGGCCTCATGGAGTATATTATAAGGGGGAAGGTGGTGGCTTCCCCCAAGTTCGAGCCGTGAGTCTTGTGAGTCTAAATTTACTCGTGACTCGTCCTAGCACCAAAAGTGCTCCAGCTATGCACTAACCAACTTGTTGTTTAGTTTTGTGCAGGTTTGTGTGAGTGATTCAAGTGCTTATCAATCTTTCTAATCCCATCCTAGAGCTCCACCATGACCCTCTACCCCCAAAATGCTACGAGACAAGGAGCATGCCCCAACTTCCTACTCTTCCGTTGTTTTCATCTTAAATTCACATTTGAGTCTCTTAAGGAGGTTAGGAGTGCGTTAGATGATGTCAAAGGTTATGTCAAAAGTTAAAGTATCTATTGCAATAAGACTTATTTTTTTATAACAATTCATTATCTTTTTCCATTTGATCTATCCACTCTTATGTGGTTGGCTCTATAAGTTTAAAATTATTTTGTTAAAATAAACTATCTTTAAAAATTAGGACCTATTTATAGTTGCAAATATGTCGCAACCCTAACCTTGGGCTCACAAACAAAGCAAGGGCTTGTGAAGGTGTAGGCCAAAAGTGAGCCTAGGAGTCACCTTTCATGCTCCTAAGAGTGCAAGAGAGTGTGAGGTAATGAACCTCCACACTCCCAAATGAACTCCCACTTTGGGAATTAGAGTCCCAATGGATTCCTGAATTTTTAGAGGGAAATTACAAGGGTCAAAACTCATTGGATTGAGAATTCCTTTATATCATTGGAAAATTCTTAGAATGTAGATGTCTAAAATGAGTTCACATGACCCATTTGGATAATTAAAACACAAGTTATGGCCAAAACAAAGGCCAGGAGTCAAATTGTCAATTTGACTCCTGACCACTAAAAGTTGAAAATCGCCCTGACCTCCTTACGTATATGTGGCGTGTCACATACCATTGGAAAGCTCTTAACAAGGGCTACAACTTTGCTTCATACATCTTTTCAATCCGAGGTCTACATGCAAAGTTATGGGCCTCCAAAGTCGTGGGAGTCTCAATTTTAGGAATTTTAGGACTCCCACTTGGGAGTCTCGAGACAAAATGACATTTGGGTGCTAGTCCCATGGCCAGGCACAAAGTATAATATAAAGGGGAAGGTGGTGGTTTCCCCCAAGTTCGGGCCGTGGTGAGTTTTGTGAATCTGTGTTTGCCTCAAACCAAACCCCATTCACTCATGCATTCACAATATGTAAATTTGTTCCTAACAGCAATTAAAGTTACTACTGTAACCATTTAGGAAAGGCTAATAAGCATGTACAGTCTAAAAAATTTCATGGTATGGAGGATCACGTACTATACAACTGTAGAATCAAGGTGTTATGACAATGCCGGTTTGGTAATAAATGAATTGCAAACATTATCGCCAGGGTAAGGATTTGTAATTAGCAAATGGTTTTTCTACCCTTTTCTTTTAAATTACATTATAACTAAGGGTGGTTATGAAGTAATAATCCATGGCATTAGATACACCCTAGACCTTCACGTTGATTGGGTTGTTCTTCAACTAGATGTAACAAACACCTTTAATTCAGCGTCAAGAGGGGTCATATTTTAAGAACTTCATGCAACAAGTGAAGACATCATACAATTCATTCCTTTTGTCTGTGCATTTTATGCATTCGCGTCTTCTTTGTTTGACGGTCATCATATTCATGAAAGTGATGTCACAATCATCCCACGTACCATGGGGATTTGTCAAGGTGATCCTTTGGGGGGGGTGCCACCAGACTTCAACACCCCATCCCAGTTTTCCACCCCATTTGAAGGAATTAGAGTCCTAGGGGTTCCGTTGGGCACCATAACTTTCACATCATCCTTCATCAAAGAAGCCCTACAAGAGGATGTTCGACATGTGAATGGGTGATGTTCATGTGGCGCTTGGAATTCTAACTCGTTGTTTTGTGTAGCACCCATCGTATCTTTTATAATGCACACTTCCATTTTCCACTTTCATAGAGTTCTTTATTTCCTTTGGCTTTTCCCTCCATAAAGTGGTTGGACACCTTTTGGGTCAAGGATCTTTTGATAGCTCTGAAAGACATTTAGCTTATAAACAAGCCTCCCTCCCCATAACTTTCGATGATTTCAAGCTCATATCGACATCCACCATCGCCCCAATAACCTATTTAGCGAATTGGGCCCTTATTATTTTAGTCATAGCTACTAAGTTTATGATTAATCAATGAGCCATACTTCTTGAAGCATTAGCATGAGTCAAAAACAACAAATTTCCTTTTCAACAACACTTCAAGGCGACATGTGATCTTTTACCACCCCTAGCCTAGCGTGTTTTCCTCCATTTGAATAATTCATCAAGTAACAAATGGTTCAACTTCAAGATTCCATCGCAGAACGTCTACACCATCATACCTTTTCTAGCATGCTTTCTGGCGGACATTTGAAGCCCATCGTGCTTAAATTTTATCAAGTTCTGGCCCAAGGGCAAGCACTTGGTTTATAGTTTGACTAGTCTTCCCAATCTTTCGATTATTTTCCCCAATTTTTTACACAGCACTTCGTACGCAACTTGGACTACCCCATCCCTTAATTGCAAGCATCCCTGGATGTGTGTGCACACATCCCATCAACCCTATGGGTATCCACCTCTTACGTTGTGTTCATGGCAACGAACATATTGGAACCCATGATGCAATTTGCAACACTTTTGCCGCCATTGCACAAGATGTTGGTTTCCACATGGGATGAAAACAATTACATGTGCTTCCTTCAACCACATTCAATTTTTCTTGTCAACGAATTAACATTGTGCTTACCAAAGATGGCATTTGCACCTTAGCCGACATTATCATTACTGACCCAATGTGAACAAATTTACTTCCTTGACCTTGCACAACTTAAGGATTTCTTGCATCGGATGTAGTTCAAACCAAGGAAAGGAGCTATCAAAACCAACACCCCATTGATCAATTCCTCCCCTTAGCAGTTGAAATATTTGGTTGTTTACACAAACATGTCAATGTGTTTTTACACGACTATGCTAATACCATTTGGAGCTTGAAGGGGACAAAAAGCCCTCATCTTTCTACCTTGGTCACTTTTCTTCGTCAAAAGTTTTGATCACATTACAAAGGATGCAAACATCTTCCATCTTAAATCAGGCGATAGTCGTAGGCTTAGCTACTTCCCAACTTCCACCCCTTCAAAACACACCTCCCATCACTATAGCCGACCTATTGCAAGTTGTCGATTTTTGACATGTAAATATGGCTGACCTTCGACAAGTGGTCGGTTATGGACATACATAGATTTTCATAGCAACTTTGAACCAACTTGATGTCCTGTTGCTTTTCCTTTTTCTTTTATTTGATTCCTTTGTACATTTCCCTAATCTACGATGTGTTTCTTAATAAAGATTTACAAGTTTTTATTAATTTAAACAACATCAATAAGAACATTAAAAACTAGTTTATTAAGAAACCTTCACCAATTTCTTGCAAGAGGTGAATGTCAGGACTCGAGAAGAAATATTAATGTTTGACTGCAAGGAACATTATTTTTTATAACTATCACATGTGCTTACTATTGAATAATCCATTTTTTCAAATATGGACTTAAACCTATGGTATTCATGAACACAAGATAAATATTACACACAAAAACCAATTACACAAGCACATAAGTTTCAACAATAGTAAGTGCTAGGACAAGTTTGACCAAGTCTTTACTAAGATGTGAATTTTACCGGTCCTTTCATCTGTATTTGTCTCACCTATCTGAAAAAAACTTTTCAAAGTAGTTATAACTTGTGTGACCACATGATGGTAAACCTTCTCAACTTGTTTTATGGTGAATGATTATGACACAAAGACAAATGCAAATAGATCCTCAAGTATGAATTAAATAGGATTAAAAGAAATTTGATCATTTGGGAATGCTATCTATATTGTGTTCCACATTTATCCTAAAACTATATTACTAGAGTTTCACCTTAATTTGACAATACTTGGTAGATCATCACTTCGAAATTTGTTATCTTCAATTTGTACCTCCAGTAAACCAACTACCATGTTACACTATGACTTCAAAAGGAATGGTAACCAATTAAATTTTGTAGAGTCTCATAACTTGTCTCGGGCCAAAGTTTTATCATAAAGAGAAAATGGAAAGTTCAAACAAACTACACATGGCAAAAGAATCAAGTGAAAGAAAACCTTGTCTAGACATGGGACAAATGCATACAACATGGGATAGTGGACAAGATTCCTTAAGATATGCATCTCTAGAAGGTGCAGGAAAGCTCTCGAAATTTAGAACCATTGTGTTTCATTTGTGACGAAGAGCAAAATCAAAGACTCCAAAACATTGGTTCTTTCATGGCTTCAATAAAGCTTGATTGTTAGCATGAGCTTCATGGCTTAAGGGTAATGCAGAGGGTGCTTTGTGTCCCAAAGCCATGAACCTCATGCTAACAATCAAGCTTTATTAAAAACTAACTTCAACAAATAACAAAAAATGACAGTTGCCTTTCTTTGTGTGACAGAAAACATGAAAATTCTACAGCAGTCATCTTATCACTCAATCATTTATTGCCATGACATCCATTGACTTTATGGCATGTCCTACAACACAGGTAATGCACATGCATTGCACCAATGATGTGAAGCATATACAATTGTACAATGCTCTTGGCAAGTACCACAATACTACTATGTGTCAAATCCACAGATTTCAGATCAATCACATCACCACCTGGAACTGCAAACAGTAACAAGTACATTGATAATGATCAGAGGTTTAAGCTGATTTTCTTGTATATATATATCTTGGTACAAATAGGAAAAAGAAATTGATCAAGTCTGCTGCTACCAACTGTGATGAAAAATCTTACTGAAGTGCCTTTGAGTAAGGTTCTCTTCAAGCCCCTGTAAAGCAAAACAGCAATTGCTTTAGGGTTTAAAACCTGAATAACAAAAATACATTTATATGTATACACATTTGCCACTACAAACTATAGACTTATTCTCAGCAGTGGCAACAACTTATTTTTGTGCATAAACTTTCATTGCACAACTGATAAATCTCCACTGCAAACCAATACATCAAGAGAAGATGGATTTTGGATGGCACATCTTTTATGGGTATCCAATTGGCTTGATCCATTTGTGCAGCTCTAGATCAAGAAAAAGCATTCTATCACCTGCCAGCAGCAATTCAGCAGCAGGAAAACAATTATGTATATCATCAACCAACTCAGAAAGGAGCTTGTTGCCTTGCAGGTCAATATGACTAGAAAACATCTGAGGAGCTCCAACAGGAGCTTGGAACCACAGAGGTCAGTGCAATACTGAACTGTCTTGGATGCTGTAATTAGCTTCATTTCTCTTTTCCAACAAGGGTGATTCATTAGCTTTGAACCCCTCTTTTTGGATGAACCCTGCACTTCCACTGCATAACTCAAATGCATGAATTGCACATCCTCATAGAATTTGTTGCTCGCTCTCCACAAGATTCACAAAGAAATTCATCGTCGTCATCATCAAATTCCTCTATGTCTAGATTTTCAAGGAACTGATATCCACTTCTGCTGAATGTTAACCTTTCAATCTCCTCATCAGGTTCTTCTCCTCCCAGATGTTCTTCTCCAGCCATTCCTTCATCACAGCTCCAGCTTTCATTTACATCGTTCTTCCACTTCTGCTCTGCCACTTCTTCCAGTTCACTTGTCCAAGGAATATCCTTAACACAGCAGGCCGCGTCACCCATTTCAGATTGTGTCTTCATGCCGTTGGATGTGCCACATTTAGAGCAGACAGATGATCTTTGTGAGATTGCTTCAAAGAGGTGTTCTTGTAAAGCAATGACTTCTTTTCTATGTTGCTTCTTTAGCTTCTTAATTTCACACCTCATCCCCTCCGCATCTTGTGTTGCCATGGCTGCTGCATTCTGCAGAGCATAAGATGAACAACCTCCACTTGCTCAGAACAAGCATGCACTGAATTCAAGGATGCAAAACTACCCACATTTCTGTCTAGATCCATTTTCTGGGTTACTTAACCTCAAAGAAAGATCATGTTTTAGGGTATGACAAGGGTGTACTTTGGCAATACTAGTTGCTTCCTCTGCTTCTTTCAAGCGAACCAGAAGCTCCCCAGCTGCTTGAACAGCATCTGCTGTGTCCTGTAGCTGCAAATGCAGAGCCTCAATCTCCTGCCTAGCAGCTTTCTTCTCACGATCAAGCTCAATCTTCATAGCCACTATTTGTGAGGACTGGACGTCAAACCACCGAGCCTCAGTTGCATTCATACCAGACCTCTTAGCCACCTTCTTAATGTCAGATACACCATCACGAATCTCTCGAACCTTTGCTAGCAACAAAGTATGCTTCTCTTGCAACTCAGCATACTGGTTAAGAAGGCGAGCATGTCCCTCCATAGCCATCTGGAGAGCATCATGCATCTCTTGCGCACACCTGGTGACAAATCATTGCAAAGGTCATTATTACCAAGGGGACCTTTCACCAGCAATAATATTGACATGCCTTGCATCTGTGTTGTGAACACTTGCAAGAATGATGCTTCAAATGTGGAAACTAATCAAATCAGATTCAAAAACCCTACTCAATATACTGAATATTTCAATGTCCATTTGAGTAGAATGGATACCTCTTTTCACCCTCAAGCTCCTTCTTCCATTTCTCTGCCAGCTGCTTATGATTATGAGATTCTTCCCTCAAGTCTTGCACAACAGAGATCCACTCTCTTTCTCGCTCATCCCATTCTCTCTGTTCCTCATCCAATCGCTTATCAGCACTCAGCTCTGGCTGTCCTTGAGGACTACCAGAAGAGGAAGCTGAGTCCTGCAAGGGTGATGCCTCATGCACCACACTGAGGAGCAAGGGCTTATTAGGACTTTGAGTCAGGATGGAATTCTTTGGTGTGAGTGAGAGACGGCGCTGCTTAAGAGACCCTGGTGTTCCTGTCTCCAGCAACAACTGCAGCTGGTTTCGCAGCTGAGTGATCTCCTTCTGAAGAGCTTCTCTCTCCCCAAGATTGCAGAAGGTTTTCAGCCTTTGAAGCTCATTTTCCAGGCATTGCTGTTTCATCTTTGCCTCTGTGACATCTGGGTGCTCATTGAATTTCTCCTGCAGCATCTGCAAAAGGTAATGTGTTCTAAGCTCAACTCAGATTCAACAGTCATGGGTTCTCAGAAGACAAAACAACAACACCAACAACAACCCACTACTACCTTTGAAGGCAATGGTGCACAACATATACCTCAAATTCAAGCTGCAAGGCTAACCATTCCTCCAAACGAAACTCATGCGCAGGGAGGACACCATCCACAAGTCTTTCCATCCGAGCAATTTTCTCCTCCCGGCTTTGCTGTATGACAGCATTGCACTCCCGCTCATTCTTGTATTGCCGCACCTGCTTGTACCCATTTCCTTCAGGAAAATGCATTTCACACAACAGCTCCTCACAGAACACTACATGGGCAAGTATGGAAACCATCCATGATGTTCATCACCAATATGGGTGAGTGAAAGAACTGGACATAGCAATCAGGTATCGGGGTACAAGATGAGGTATAGACAGGGATTATAACATAGAATTTTTTGATTACCAAGCGGTTAAGCTGCTCAATTTCGGCAGCCTGCTCATTGATAACTTCTTCTGCAGCTCTCTCTCTCCTCAATGCTCCTGCCAACACAGCCTCAGAAACCTGCACATACACCAACATCCAACAAGTTAAACAAAATCATTCACCACATTGCTGACTTCAACGCATACTTATGAAAAGATACAAAACCAAGTTGGTCACATCTCTTCTTTGACAAGGGGAAAAACTATAATGTACCTGGGAGTTGTTTGCAGGGGTTTGTGGGGTGACCAGCAATTTTTTGTCCAGATGCTCTGTTGGGACAAGTTGCCACTTTGATTGATCTCTTGTATCAGGTGACTGAGGGTCTGGCGACAAAAGATCCAATCCTGTTCCTGGGATGTTGAGGTTCCTACTGTCTAGTCCCCCTTGAGCATTAGAATCATTATCAGGGGTGTACAATAATGTTTCACTCTTCATTGAGCTTCGTGTCTTCAAGTCAGCATTCTGGAAAGAGAATTGCATGCCAGCAGACCTGCATATATGGGATAATATCAGAAACATTGAAGATGGGTAGTATAACATTCTCTGAGACAGAATTTAAGAGGACAGTTATTTTGCTACATGATGCTTGTAACAAAGCAGTACTGTGGTCAAATTTTCAACCAGATCAAATGTTTCACCTCTGCACTGCTGACAATGAGCTTCTTTGTTGTGTGCTGAGAATCTCGAGGCCACGAGTAAGGCTTGCAGCAAGTTCATCTCTTGAAGATGATAAAACCTTGCTGCTGCGTACTGAGTAGCCTAGAGACGACCTTCCACTTGTTGCGATGCCACCCAAAGAAATATCAGTCTGTGATCGCTTGTTATCTAGTACACGAGGTGAGAGACTTAGTGTGGGCAGCTCTGGTAGTTTAGTCATATCCAAGTCAGGAGCATCATCACTCAACTCTATTGACAATTTGCCAGCATTCTGATTTTCTTCATACACTTCAGCAGGTTCTGAATCCTGTGCTGTTTTGGCCAATTCAATCACCACGTTGTCAAGTTCCTCTGTTTCCTCATGGTTTGGAGGAGAATGCAATTCTGTCTCAATAGTGGCTGGGTGACAATCATCATGATTTGGTGAAGAATATAATTCCATCTGGATTGTGGCCAGATGGTCATCATCATCATCCTTGGGAGATGACAGACCAGAGGGATCAACATCCTCCTCCTCCTGATCAATCTCCATTTTCTCATCAAAGTCCTTTGCATCAACTGGTGGGAGCATCATAGGTTGGCCCAGACTGAGCCTGAGTATATTATAACTGCGGCGTGCAGACCATCCATTGGAGAATCCTGCACTCCCACCCTCCTGAGGATTGCTGCTGTTCACTTTCATCTTCATCAATTCCTCCTGTATCAATATCACAATGGTCATCAATATCTGAAAGGACAAGAAGCATGCACAAGAAAAATCCTAACACTGCCTGTCTCATCAGTCATGAGGGTGGAAGTCAAAGATCCTGCAAGACATGCAAGACAGATAACCAAACCCACCTTGAGCTGGCGAATCTGTTCACGAAGAAGCTTCACATCATTGGCTGTTTCTTCATTAACAACTGCCTTGTTTTGCATGGCCTTTGCCCTTTGAGCAAATCGAAGAGTACTAAGGGTCTCACTTTTGCAGCTGCAATCACATCACTCGGAGGTTAATATCTTCTTCACAGCTTATTCCTGCTCATCCTCTGAGCAATTAAGAGATTGGAACAAACAATGGTCAATGAAATCATAAGCAGTACATTTGTGGCAGAAAGTAACCTGCTGGCTGGAGAGATGGCACAAATCATGGCAAGCTTTGCATTACCACCCAGGGACTCCTGAAGTAGGAACGTGAGGCGGGAATCTCGATAAGGGATATGTCGTTGCTTCCCTGTCTGTGATGCTTCTGCTAATATGTTGATCACATTCCTGCAGTGGAAACAAGGAACTGTCTCAGAAACCTTGACAGCACCATCAGGGTGCCCATTCTGCCAAGTCTTGATCCTACTCTTCACATCTGAAGCATCATTTGAGCACTTAAGGTCTATCTGAATAAACAGTGCTGACCCAAGCTGTGAAAGGGATTTGTTGATGTTGCCAGCCTCCTTGAGTCGCTCACCAGCAGCACCTGTTCGTTTCTGTCGCTCTGAGCCTGCTAAATCCACCAAGTTCATGCGGCTGCTCCTCACACTGCTCACACCCTCTGCAACGCTCTATCAAGCCACACATAACATAATCAGTAAAATATTCAATAGATCAACTATGCAAGAAAGATTAAGAAGTCCCTTGTGATAGAATCCACATCCTAAACAGAGAATAAGTGGGATGCCTGTGCACCTTAGATCGAGACTCAATGACAAAAGTGAAAACGCTGTGAGAACGAGAACTCTCATTGTTCATCGATGTTGAGCCAACTCGTCTGTTTGCAAGTCCCTGAGAATACAAGTGTTCTGTCAATGTAATAATCCAATATGACAACAGAAACAAGCAGTACGATCATATCTAACAATTGCTTAATTCTCTGCAAATGTTCTCTGTCGAAACTGCACAGCTGAGGCCACAACACTATGGCAAGCATACAGACATATGAGAATGGAACTTTCTGGAACAACACAGGAACTTAAGGACCCATGATCACAGATTTCTTGCAAGGCCTGAAATTGCAGTCTCAGGTTGAACATTTTCAGTCTAAGGTCCAAAAGTTGAGAGTGTAAAAGGCTTCACCCGCATGATAAGGTGTGTGACATCTGCCATGGTCGATACATATTCCTCAGTCAGGCTCTCAACATAAACACCTGTCTTTGTATCCTCCCGAATCTGCAAATACACAGAACCAGATTCTCACATTTGTCCTTAGTCATATTATATGATCTGAAGGAATATGGCAACAGTCTGAAGTTTGAGCCCTCTTTGTTTGCAGGTTTTAGTTAATGCAGTTTTTGTATGATACAAGGAGTATGAGAAAAGCTTGAAATTTTGAGCACTGCCTTGTCTGCTGGCTTTAACAACTGTATCTCTTAGAACAATATAGACTATAAACTCAACACTGCATCTCCTGGTTGAATATTGGACAACAGATCAACAGGTGGCGATTGTGACATAGTGGGAACTCAGTACCGTCAGGTTCTTCAAAGATGGCTCAAGCAAGTCTGTGATCTGTTCATTGTAGATCTGCCAAGCACAAGTAAAAAAGAAAGGGATCATAACCAAGCCACAAAACTAAAACTGAGAAGCATTGCAGAGTGGCTTGGGTTTTGGGTTGCAACACTTTTGCACTTCAGTTGTTTCCAGACTGGAAATGTACCTCAAGGAAGGAGCAGCGGCACTGGAACCATAGTTGTTTATCTACATTGTCCCTCTCTTCCTGCAGTTTCATATACATCAGGAGGTGTGTAACAGAATGTCAGCACCATGCAGCTCATCAACCTTTAATAATGCAAGAGTGAGAGAGAGAGAGAGAGAAATGCATGTACTGAGACCAATTGTTTGCAGGTTGCCAAAGTTCAGGAGAACACATGATAAACATTCTTGAAGTGCTGAAATTTGACCATCATCAGTGCATTCTGATGTGCAACAAAGTTGTTTTGGGACATATATAGTACATCATTCTGGACTGTTTCCTTTTGCAGGATGAGTTGATCTACCTGTTGGATTCGAGAAAAGAGCTGTTCAAAGATGCGAGGGGTGATCCCACGATCCTCAGTTGGCACATAGTCAGCAGAATTAGATCCAGGCATTTGACCCCACATGGTATGAGTTTTGCCACTTCCTGTCTGCCTCCCATAGCAGCCATCAACATCACCAATTCTCACATCAGATTTCAGTAGATAAAAAAGAAAACTCAGCTTGTAAACAGACCAACTAACACTTGGATCATATGAAACTGCCATCCTATCATGCAGTACAGCATGACACAGAGCAGATTCTGTACCTGACCATATGCAAAGATGGAACTGTTGAAACCTGCCAGACAATTTTCCACCATTGGCAGTCCCACCATTTCGAAAACCGCTTGCTGTACAAGTCCCACAGATTACAACTGAGTTCTGAACATGACCAGGAGCCCCTGTGTTCCAACTTTAATTCCTCCCAAAGGGAAGAAAATTCCAAGTCCAAATGTGCAGCAGCAGCAAATGATAAGGGCACTTCAGCAGGTGAATGCTTACCTGAGAAGCATCTTCACCAACAACCGCATCAAAGGTGAATTGCTGGTCAGATATCAATAAAGAGTCGGATGACAGTTTCTGCACCACATGTGAGGCCTCCTCTGCTTCCTCTTTTCTATTCAGAGGCCGCATCCTTACTATCACCTGGCATCAAATGATTCAGAGCTTGAAAACACAAATCAGCAGCAGTGGCAGCAGACAAAGACCTACATTTTCCCTCCATACCAAAAGCTGCAAAAGGATTTACAATGCTGACCTTTACTCCAGTGTCAAGTTCTGAAGATTCACCAGCTGGTGCATTCATCATACCCTCTATTACTCTTCCTGGCATGGTTTCCACATTCATCTTCCTCTTGCCAGCATCTGGCAGGTCCAGTCCCATGTTTGTGGGTGAGATCGGAGCAAGAACTTCCTGCTCTGTCCTGACAACAGCAGGCTTTGGCAGCTTTGGAAGCAGTGCAGGGCTACTTGGAACTGGGCTTTCTTTGCAATCAGTGGCCTGGTGCCTTGCTCCCTTCCCCACTGATTTGCAAGGCACTCCATCCAGAACCTGAGATCGCAAAGACAAAGTCACCGACCCCATCAAAGCTTATTGAAAGCTGTAAACAAGCTGAGATGCAAATGAGGAAGAAAGGATGACACCAATACCAGCTGATCAAGCAGGTTAAAAGTGTATATTGGCCCTCAAGTCCTCGTTGCTTCTATTTCCCAATGGGGAAGACAATATCATCCCACATCTAGGAATCAGGAGGAGGCTCTACACTCCCATTGTTTTTTGGATTTCCAGACTCTTCAGTGCGAATGAGAAATTCAAGAAGAGTGCAACAATGTGAGAAAGCTTACATTGGTAGGAGGAGCATCAGGGGGAATATTTTCGCTCATGTGTCGAAGTTTGCGAGCATGGACTGTTGTTGTTCCTCCTCCCACCACAGGTGACGACGACTTGTGTCGCGATGCACCGAGTCCAAAAGGGTCTCTCTCCCATTGCTGCTGCTGAGAATCTGATCCTCGAATGACCCGAGCTCGACCTATTCCTCCGCCCTTCACCATGTCGGACTATTTGCCCCACCTTCTTTCAGAAACCCTTCAAGAAGTCCCGCTCCACAAAAGATTCAAACCTTAAAAGAGCCAGGCCGCCCTTCTTCTTCTTCTTCTCTACTCAAGCTTGGTGACATCTAAATCTTTGCAAGCTTCAAACCCTAAAAAACGAGCCAGACCATTCTTCTATGCACAAAGCTGGCAACCCAAATCACGATCAAAAACAAACTCCTCCGATCTGTTGGCCGTGTCCTCCATGTGGCTCCTGAGCTCAAAATCCTGGCATTCACCTAACCTCAGAAGCTGATACGATGCGACAACAACATGTACCTCAGAGATCAGAGCTTGTTCTGTAAACCACAAAAACACACCTACTGATCTGATTGATGATGAGCGCAAAAAAAGCATGAGCCCACGAGCTCAAGAACCACTTTCTTCTATGAGAGCTCTGCTCCAGTTGCAACGTTTCCCTGGATTCCAAAAACCTTGTACTACTAGCGACCTCAAAAAAGCTCAGAACAAAAGCTCAGAAAATTTGTGACCTGACGATACCCAAAACTTGTGATGTGACGAGGTCCAAGACTTGTGCGCTGATGAGATAAGGAGGATCGAGACGAGGAGGAGGAGGGGAGAAATAGCTATGATCGGAGCGCGGCTGTCGTCTGGGGCCAGCCCGGTGGTGGAGTGAAAGAAGGCCGTTGGAGCAACTCCGCAGATTCAAACAGTTTGAAAACCCACCAAAACCGGGGCAAAACGAAAGAAAGGGAAAAAGCACAACGAACTGGGCTCACGGGGCCCACCGGCTCCGAAGTGCGCGAATGCGTGCGAGCTCGCGCGCGCGATTCCCTTACTGTCTTTAGCGTACTGTGCGAAAACAGAAATTGGAAAACCAAACAAAACAAGGGGTGTTTCACACAGTGGCCTTGCGATTTACATAAAAGAGTATCTTAATGTAAAAGAAGAATTATGGAAACTCAAATATTTCACCATGCAAAAATAATTATTCAAAAAATCCTCTACAAGAAACCTAAATCCTTCAAGATGTTATAAATTTATAACTAATCGCAAGTTTCAACACAAGCCCAAATATCATCTTTCAAAAATCCTCATATAAAAAAATAGACCTATTACCTAGGGGCCAACATCCCTTAAGCTACTATACTCTATAATGAATCTGAACACAATATCCTTGCCTTGGTAGGCAAGCCCACAAAAACAGAAAAACAGTAGGGTCGATAAGTCAGTCACCGAACACTTGGTAGCACGGGGTTCAGTGATAGTGCAATTTGATGGCATTTGTGTTCAAAGGCTTTTGGTAGGGCATGGGTTCAGTGATAGTGCAATTTGATGGCCTTTGTGTTCAAAGGCTTTTGGTAGGGCATTAGTCTAGCCACCAGTAGCCCTTTACATGCTTCAAATCGGGTAAGAAATGCGGAAAATGTGGGCTCCCAAAGCAGGTGGGGTCTTTTGAAAAAAAACTCGCATAGAACACACACCAACCCTATTACAATGCAATATATTGCCTCCTAACCAGTCACTTTACACCCTATACATGTACATCTTCTCCCCTAAATCAGGGTACGAACCACCAGGGTCCAGGCGTCGACGACTCAACTGTGATCTCTCAAAAAAAAATTAGGGATTGCAAATCATATAAAAGAAAAAAATAGTTTTAAAAATTAGGGCATCGCCAAACGCTGCTGAACCATGGATGGGTGATCGCAACCACCCCTTCATCATTAGCCAGCAACGAGCCAACTCCACCCTAGATGCAACCCTAAACCATCAGCAAACCTGTCCCTCTCATTATTCACAGTTGCCTCCTTCTCTCACAACGACCTCTTCTCTTCATCCCTTGAACTTACAAGATTTTCGAATGTTCGTCAGCTCTCCTTAGTGGTTTATTGTAGCATTCGCCAACAAAGGATCTGCTTGATTTTGTGATCAATAACTTAGTAATGTAGAGCCGCATTTTAGTGTTGTTGGAGCTTGGTGGGTCAAAAATCATGAATGCAAGGCTCAGGTGTTGAGATTTCTACGAGATTTGGAGCTCATTGTTGGAACTTGGAACTCCAAAGTCCAATGGTGTCACTATTCACAAGCTTTAGCCTTTAGTCGGAAGCCTCCATGAGTCTGTGGATTTGTAAATGAACTCATGATGTCCGATGGAGTTGAGAGAAAGCGACATTGGTCGAGAGTTCAAATCTAGGAAATTACAATTTGCACGACAATTGAGTCATTGACTCGTGGACCCTGGTGGTTTGTTTCTATTCACCGTTGAGTTGCACATTGCGATCAAAAACCTTAAGGTTTAAACCCTACAAGTAAGCTTTCTTCATTCCTCATTAGTTTTTTTTGTTTTTTTTTGCATTATATTGAGGTGTTCATTGTGAATAGTGAGTCTATGAGAATTGACAATTGTTTGTCTTCAACTCTTTTTTTTTCTACACATCTTATTGAATTTGAAACTTGCAGGACAATTAAGAAATTATCATTGCAACTTGTGCTTGAACCTTCGATGTGGTGATTGTGCTCATCTTGGTCATGTCCATCTACATTATCCATCTATGTATTCTATCTACACAATGTGCAACACACTTTTGTGTTATTCTACTATGCTAAAGAATTAGTTAAAGGTTTGCTTGACTTAGGTGTTGGTTTGTTATGCTTAAGATTTAGGTCAAAGGTTTGTTGCACTTTTGTGTTGCTCTATTGCTTCGATGCAAGGTATGGTCCATTCACGATTGGAGTACCAAAAAGGAATGTGTAACTAAAATGTTTTTTAAATAATTTGGATATTATGTTAATGTCATTTTGAATCTTGTAAATTAAAGGAATCAACTATTTAAAGTACATTATTTTAAAGTAATCAAAAGGAAGGCATAAAAGCATAAAATTGATTTCATTTTTTTTTATACAACAAAAACATGCCCCCTTTTATGAAAATACATGTTCATTGGATGATGAAAAACCAAATCTTTCAAAAATTTCAAAGTCTTGAAATTTTGAAGGAAAAGGCTATAAGGCAAAGGACTCACTTTTTAAACCATTTGATTAAAACATTATGGTCAATGGGTTCAAAATGTCTACCTTTATATGCAGGTCACATGTGCAGGAAATAAACATGCCAAAAAACATGTTTTGTTGTCCATTGAAACTCATTTTAGGATTTTCTGGGATTTTTTACATTTCTAGCATTGAACCAAAATATTCATACACAATTATGTATGGTTGTGAAAAGTCACCATTAACACGTGAATCGTCTTATATTGGACTATTCAATTTTTCTCACTTAAATTTGTTTCATGTAAATGTTATTTGTAAAAAATAGCTCCAAAAAGTCCTTAAGTGTTTTTTTTCTTTTTTTGTACCCTAAATCATCAATGGTAAAGATAAGCTTATAATTGTCGAGCTTGATTCACTTTGGAAACATGCAAGTTTTCATAAAGCTTTAGTAGCTATGCCGGGGGTAAAGGTGGCGGAACATTACTTCTTGAAATATAATGCCCATGTTGTTAATGAAAAGCTTTATTTTGCAAAGGGTTCAGAAATAATGTTGTAACAGGTCATTCAAGGTGTAGTCCAATTTTTTAACAAGAGGAAGAAAATTGTGCAATATGCATTAATCTTTCAGTTATTTAATCATAATCACCCTAAGATGGAATACACAACAATGGAAACATTATTTGTGCAACTGAATTTTCCTAACGATCCCATCAAGCATTGGTCTAATGGTTATGGGTGGGAGACGGCAAATTGCATGTTTGAACAAGTTTTGAAACAAATTCAAATTATTATTGTTGGGGCAAGCTTTCTTTCCTTGAGTGCATATGAAGTTACTACTATTAACAATTAATCTTGGATTTTAGTGCATGCATATGTGATGCATGTATGGAAAAGAATTCTTATTTTATTCACATTTCAACATGTTGTTGAAGGTGGAAATCTTATTGTTATAATAGTTCAAACCTTCATGTAGCAAAAGGGTTTAACTCAAGAGGAGACAACCAAGAGGTTGATTTGTTTTGGTGTTCATGGGGCCTCCATTTTCCAAGGTTGCCACACTAGAATGACATTTCAATGAAGGAGAAATTTACTCCTTACATGATGGGACCACATTGCATGGCCCATAGGATGAATCTTGTTTTTCAAGTTTTGTCAAATCTACCCATGGTGGCCAAGTTGGAATATTTGTTGTAGTCAAGTTGTATTTTTATTTTTCTAGTTCCCATAAATGCCATTTGGAATTCACTAAGCTTATTGAGATCGTGGAAACAAGAAGGCTGAAGATTTTGCGAATTGTGAAAACTTAGTGGATAAACATGTTGGAGCTTTTGAAACAAGTGATGGTAAAATACAAAACATTGATTGTGAAGATGTCATAGGATAATGTTTCAATTGTTCAAGCAAGGCTCAATCTAAACCTCCTTTGTGATCTTCACATGTTGTTGGGCTTGTTTTGTTTACTGCCATTATTGGAGGCAATGAATGCCTTAATCAAATTTGCACAAGGGAGGGACATTTTCATTTGTGACTTCATGGTAGTTGTAAAGATCTGCGAAGCAAATCTTTTGACGCGCTCCCAAGTCACGGGGTGAAACCCCCACTTGAGGGTTACAAAAAATCAAGTTGAGGAAAGTTGAGACTTGGGGGCACGCTCTCGGCTTCCAACTCTAAAAAGGGGTAGAGGGTCGAGTTGGGAGCCTAGGGATTAAACTAGGAAGAGGGACTAACTTATCTTGTGTGAATCTACATCCAAAAACCAACCACCAGAGGTTAGTTTAGCATTCGGGACACCCTTTGGTGTTGGGACTTGCCACGGGCACTTGGACACACAAGACTCACCACAGCCCAGACTTGGGGGAAGCCACCACCTTCCCCCTTATAGTATTCTCTGTGGCTGGTCGTGGAGGCTACATCCGAATGGCACATTTTGTTGGGACTCCCGAAATGGAGTCCCGAAATTGTCCTGGCTGGACTCTCGGTACTTTGAACGGCCATAGCTCCTTGCCCCAAACTCGGATCGGGACAAGTCCTGAACCAAAGTTGTAGCTCTCGTCGAGAGCTTTCCAACACCATGTCGCATTCTTCAAGACGACATCGGGAAGAGGTCTATTCCCGACCTTTAGTGGTCGGAAGTCAAACTACCAGTTTGACTCCCGGCCCTTCTTTTGCCCATAACTTGGGCTGCAAATGTCTGAATTGCCAATTCGAGGCCATTTTCGATATCTACGTTTCAAGACATTTTCAATGACACCAAGAACACCCGAATGCGAGGTGTTTTGGGCCTTGTTGTTGAGCTCTGAACATTCAAGAATCCCGGAGGACTCCAAACCTCCAACTTTTCCAAGTGTTGGTCTTCACCCCCACACTTGGCCAAAGTTGTATTTTTTATTTTTCTAATTCCCATAAATTCCATTTGGAATTCACTAAGCTTATCGAAATCGTGGAAACAAGAAGGCTGAAGATTTTGTGAACTATGAAAACTTAGTGGATAAACATGTTGGAGCTTTTGAAACGAGTGATGGTAAAATACAAAACATTGATTGTGAAAATGTCATAGGATAATGTTTCAATTGTTCAAGTAAGGCTCAATCTAGACCTCCTTTGTGATCTTCACATGTTGTTGGGCTTGTTTTGTTTACTGCCATTATTGGAGGCAATGAATGCCTTAATCAAATTTGCACAAGGGAAAGACATTTTCATTTGTGACTTCATGGTAGTTGTAAAGATCTGCGAAGCAAATCTTTATATGATGTATTTAGTTCCATCCAGTAATATCAACGTGAACATTTTCAAGTGTTTTCAGATGTGGTGGAAAACAGTTCTACCACAATCATGTAGGACTAGGTTATTGACCTCAACAACGATATAAAAACACTTACTTTTTGTATAACTGGTCACAGTTATGTAACTCGCATTTTCAATTTGTTGATTGGGGCTAAACACCTTGTATGCAAGGCCATTTTTAAAACATCCATCATGCAAGTGAGAGGTTAGTGTTCTACTACAATTGACATCTTCATCACTAAGTTGGATTGACACTTTGTGGATTCTAAGTTGATGAATGCCTTTGGCATTGTGTATCCACAATTTTGGATGTAGCCTAATGCAAATTTCTCTTTCTCTTTACATATGGTTATCATAAAGAAGCATTATTGTGAAGCAAAGAAGGTGAAACCTTCACTACTACAAGTTGCAAAACCTTTGGATGTTAACCTCTTGGATTTGCAAATGTGCATATTTAAGTTCACCATGTAAACACAAGCACCAAAGACTATGGCTAAACCTTTTGATATTAATCCAATGACCAAGTTGTGGGTCACAATTAGCAACAATGCCTTATTCACTCAGCGGCTAAGTGAATATTTGAAGTTGGCTGAGATTGCAATGGTATCAATGTTTGGACTTCTAAAAAATGAATGAATTTTCTCCATGCTTACATTCATGAAAAATAAGTTGCGCAACAAGTTTGGTCTGCATTTGGACACATGTGTCTAAATGTTTCCACAAAAGTTTTATATACAAAAAAAATTCCCTTATCATGAAGCTATTACAGCTTGAAAGGATTAGAAAGTCTGAATTGGTGTTGCTTCTTAGTAGGTTTTTTTCTTTTCACAACACAAAATTCAAATGTTTTTATTTCCGTGATCTGGACAAGTTTGGTGATTATGCTAGTGATTGAGCTTGGTTTCCTATAAGGTTATGAGGTTTATTGACATTTGGGTGTGGTGGGTCGGACTTTGAGTTGCATTGGGCAAAGTTTGATATGAGATTGGGGTTTAATTCCCCCTCAAAGTGTGTACAATTTGTGTTTAGTTTTTAGGTTTGCTTTTGCAACAATGTCACTTATGTCTTTGTTTCTCCTTCCTTTTCATCCCAAGATCCACATTTTGCATTGGCTTTTTTGGTGGGTGCTAGTTAGACTTATTTAAAAAATTAATGGGTGCCACTTTAACTTTTTTTGTTAAAAAAAATGAATAGCCACTTTGGGCTATCTTGAAAAATCCATGTTGGCCAAAAGTTGAATAAACAAATGTCCAAGAAGCCAATTAACCTTTCAGCCATATTACATAAGATGCCAATTAAGCATATTCAAGGGTAATCATGTTACCACTCATGCACATTTTATAAAAAAAAACCATGCCCTAAATATCAAAGCCATACTTGAAACATAAATACAAAAATGTTATTTGCAATTATTAAACACATTTGTATTATTGGTCAAAATTTCTTAAATAAGTTCACCTCAAGTTGAAATGATCATATTGTACTACCAAATTCCAATTAATTACTAAAATGACTAAATATACCCATTACCAAACAAAATTATATGAACATTCATCAAACATATCTAGATAATTTTCTTATTTATCTATTTTTTTAATAGTGCATTACCCATGTTTCCTCAAGATTTTCAAAACCTCCAAACAAAATAATCAATTATCAAACATTCAATAATAAACAGTTTGTTGCACAATTAATAACAATGAAAAAAAAAATCATTATGTCTACATTGTATTAGAAGGTCATTCAATTACTAACCTCCATTTAGTTATGAACATGTTTATCATATGTTATTTTCAAAAATGTCTACCAAACAAGAAATTAAGTACCCAACAAAACAAAATAATGTGTGTTAAAAATGTATTCATCTCAACAAAGATAAGCACCAATGATGGGTGTCAAACATATGCTTATTGTAATGAAGATTAACATTAACAAAAAAAATTAAAATCATCATTGATTGTTACGTGTACATGTGATTGGCCTTGAATGTTTGTTCATGAAATCAATGTTGGTTTAAACAACTTCACAAAAGTCATTTTTGGATCAACAATGATTTTTTGGAATGTTTATTTGCATTTTATCTCACATTTTGTTTGGTTTCTCAACTTTCACATAACTTTTCACAATTTTTGACATAAACATCACAATAACCAATAAAATAAGTAGTTGATGTGCAAAATGAACATCAAAGTTAAATGAAAGATGATCCTTTCATTGGTTCCTTCCAAATCAATGTTGATTTCAGAATAAACAATGATTTCAAAGACATAAGCAAAGATTTGACACTTATCACTAGTAGAAAAATTGTCTTTTGCAACTTGTCTTATGTAACTAAAAAATCTCGCATGCAACTATTTTGGAGTTGCATGCAACATGTGCAATTGCATGCGAGATTTTTTAGTTGCAAAAGACAATTTTTCTACTAGTGCATGAATGAAACAAATGAAAATCAACATTAGGTAATTACTAAATATACATGTGGTTGGACTAAAACATTTGCTAATTAAATCAATGTTGATTTAAAAAACAATTTCCATGAACTCAATTTTTTTATAGCACTAATCTTTTGGACCATTTCCTTTGCACTTTACCACACATTTTGCTTGATATCTCAACTTTCACATGTGTTAATTTATTTTTTATAAATCACTATTCACATAAACCTCCATTACATAGGAAAAAACACAATGACAAACCATCTCAAACCATTTTGGTGGCATAGTAATGAACAATGATGAAGCATCATTCATACCAATTTTGCAAAAAATCTTGCCTAAACCCATTGTGTCTCATGAGTTCTTTTTTCACATGCATTACATTTTACTTTGTATCCACAAAATTAGGATTCATATGGGGAAACAATTTCAACTTGTATTTGATATCTGCTTATGAAAAAACTTGTGAAATAATTTGATATAAAAGGAATTTACTAAAACTTTATAACACAAAAAATGTGTTGTATACCATCTAACAAATTTGTCTTTGAAAAAAAAAAACATTTGATGAATGTCTTTAATTACAAAAAAATTAATTAGACTTCAATTGAAGTTCTTTTTCTTTTTCTTTATGTAAAGAAGGCCATTCCTCAAGTAGTTTGAATTCTCAAAAGTATAGTGTTATAAGCAATTTTGGTGGTGAAGGTTGTAAATGGGTTTTTAGAAATGAATGTTTTCCATACATTGGAAATGTCTACAAATCAATTTTTCACTTCAATTCACTTGAATTTGATTAGAACATTAATTTAACAAATTCAAGCTAAATCAATTAAACTATTTCATTTTTCTTTTGTTCACAAAAACCTTATGAAATTGTTTGGTGTAATCTTCGAAATTGTATGTTTTCAGTATCTTTAAAATATGTTTCAAGCTATCATTTTATTAAATAAAAAGAAAAGGAACAAAGCATAGGAAAGACCCACAAACATATAATAATATATTATAATAAGCTTTTGACCTAGATGGGTTAGGTGGCATCAATGGTAGCCAATAATTAAAATTGTTTACATAAAGTTGAGTGTATGAGAAATGATATGAAGACACATTGGGACATCCTATTGAACTAGTGATTTTTTATAAAAAATAATTACTCATAGTTCAAAAATGAAAACAAGAAATAATCAAATGGGTCAACAATTAATTTTGGTGTGATAGAAGCATAGGTTGTGCAACCTATTGTGTAATACCGTAGGACCAATAATGTGGTGAAAATATAAGAAAATCAAAAAATCATGACATGGAATAAGCACATGAAAAAACAATTATTTTTTCCAAAATACAAGTGTAAGGCTTTGTAAGGCTCCTTAATGTTGTTGAAGATGGAAATAAATTTCATTCGAAAGAAAGTTTTAACATTATGTTCATACTTCAAATGAATTGACCTTTTCCTATTAGAAAAGGTTTTTTTAATCCTTTTTTTGTAGGTGATTATATGGATGATGTTGATGTTGAACATGTGTTATTTGGAAATTACCCTACAATGAATGAGTATGATAATTGTCATGACTATGGGGTTCAAAGGTAGAAAAATTAAATGGTGTTGTAAGTTATGAAGATGGATCATGTGATTAAGATTTCCAAAACAATCCCATGTATTTTACACAAGGTGCAACTCCTATTACCTGACCAACAATTTTCATGATGTGTAATGCACACAAATGTACAATTTTGAACAATGGTCAAACAAGAAACTAAAAAATAAATTTTGTTGTAATAATGTGCAAAAAGATTCTCCCAATGATGATGGTCATAATGGAAGTTGAAGAAGCCCATGTCATTTGTGGAAAATCTAATTGTTATTGGTGAATATAATTGCATTGTGGCAAAAAAAAGGTTTAAACTTCGGAATGCATGGCAATAACAATAATTGGGGATTACAAAACAAAAAACTTGACCTACAATTGTCAAATTGTTCTACAAATGAAAAAGGTAAAAACTCACAACCTACAACTCCAATTGGCCATGCAATTAATCGTGCATCTCTTTCGAATTAAACAAATATGACATAATGAATTCATGAAAAAATACAAGGAATAAGTTTTTTCCACATTACTAAACATGATGCTTGAAGTCCCCAACACCCATAACCACTCTAGACCACACCATTGTTGGTTGACTGACTAATGAAATTGAGGCTTCGCAAAATTTACTATTTCATCACCTCCTTCCCACATCAAAACACATGATACAACTTGAAGCATTTCACAAACCTTAATTCATGAACATGTCTAAGCACCAAAGTGATGAAACCTACCATAACATTCTCAAGGAACAAAATGATTACATGTATGAACACTACGCTAAAAATGTCATTACATAACTAATCCTATATGAGTACAAGTGGCATAAACAACTAAAAATGACATTAACAACGGGTCCAAGTCAACTACAAATGGCATAAGTGACTAATCATAAAATGACATTTCTGACATAGTGGAGTGTAGTGTTGAAATATTTGAACGCCTCCTCAATTATATAGGTGTTCAACATGAACAAAAAATAAAGGTAACCCTAGCTCCCCATGCAACATGTATTACATAGTGTCAGATTATGGGAAAAAATTTATAGGTTGATTAATGTTAGAAATTGATTGCATGATGAATTAGGAAATGATTTCAATAATAGGACAAGGACAAATCCAAAGCTTTGATTGAAAATCAACACAATAATATGGATTGAAGATCAAGCGATAAAATTCACATTATAAAGGACCATAAGGCACAACCTTCGAGGACTTGAACCGAGGTGGCCAAAATCCTCGATAAAAGACCTGAATTGAGATTCTCAGTACTCGGTCCAGACCTCGAGACGGACTTGAAATGAGGTTCCCAGAAAGAAAACCCGTTGGTGAGGACTTGAAACGAGGTCTTCATAGAGAAAACCCGTTGTTCGGGGGGCCAGGCGAGATGCCACGGGTGGTTGAAGTGGCGTAGCCATGGGTTGCCCTCACTCGTAAACAAAAACGTAACATCCAACAACATGATGATAACCATTAACAACACCATTCACTTAGTTGTTTTAGCTTTGGAGGTGAACCAAATATTCCACAACATGCACATTTTTGCATAAAGCTTGGAGGTCAATGAAATCCATCATAACCTTTACATAAATAATAAATTGAAAATACACCAGGGCTCATACTTGAATTAATGAATTAATGTAATACTTGCACCTTTCTCCCCATCCATTGCCCCTTCTCAATATTTATACATAGAGTCTTGATCCACCCAAAGTGAAACAAATGGATCAAAAACAAAATGAAACAAACATTTCGTGTAAATTTTAAAACATACACAAGTAGCAACAATGTTTTCCTCCTTTATGCAAAGATGACTCTTGATGGAAGCTTGGAGTAGTAATAGGTGGTTTTTTTGGTCACTTTGTTAATTCCATTTTTGGCAAATCTAATTTAATGAAATTGGGTTCAAAATTTTTAATATTCTTTCAAAGTAGTGAATCCCAAACAGAACCTTGCAAACTTCTTCATAGCCAAGAAGTTTTGAACCCATTGTTAAAGAAGGATTTATTGTGAAATTCAACCCCTTAGATATTGTTTTGCAACATCTGATTCCCCCATCCCGGACCATCTACAATTAAAATGGCTCCTAGATATCCATGATGTTGGCTTTTATTTTGACCTATATCCCATAATCATACTCATGGTGGATTTGATCAAAAAATATAATTGTTATAACATATAATTTGTATACTTTTTGGCAAAAAAATTGCACAAAAAAAATTGTTTTGCATGACAATAAAATCCAATCCTCCTAAAAATGCAAGTAAGGGTTTCTCATTAATGATGCCATAAGGGACCCCATTTTTTTTATAAGGGACATTAATTTCTTACTAAGGATTTAAAGAATTGGGATGGTGTCAAACCCCAAAACCTCATCATTCATTCCGCGACAGAATCGGCCTCTAAGACTCGTAATGTAATGGAATAGTCTGAAACCTTACTTCAGGGGGAATCAGATCATCGAACCCTAAAAACCTCGCCGTTCATTCCAAGACAGAATCGGCCTCTACGACTCGTAATGTACTGGAATCGTGTCAAACCCTAATTCAGAGGGTGGGGCATACGTTTCATCAAACCCTAAAACCTCGCAGAAGAATGTCTGAAGATGAAATGTGCTGAAGGAAGTTGCATGAAGGATTGGTGATGTTTCTGATTTTCATTAGGAAAGTCTGCTGTTGGAGGATTTGTTGAAGCGCTCAATTTGGAGGTATTCGAGTTTCTTGGCAAAATCTTCAACGAGCGATTTTTTTTGGCACAAGGACAATTTCGGGAGGAGTTGATGATGATGAAGTTCTGTTCTTCAGTGGTTGTCTGTTCTAAAGCTATTGATAAATCGCATTTGCCGCAGATGCATTTGTTCACCACTTTTCCTTGCGAGGCTATTACCATTTTCCTTGTGAGATTAGTTTTGTCGATACACATGTCAATGCTCGTGAAAGCGGAATAATAGCTTGTCAGGCTTGTTCACATTTGCAATCTGATTCAAAGAATGTACAATGTCCAGGGAATCACCTCAATCTCAAAACTAATTCATGATGAGATGATTTTGGGTGAAGTGGATCAGGTACGAAACAACAAAGGAGGATTAGTGTTGCTGCAATAGAAACTTGGAGTTTGAGAAAGAAGACTTGATGTTTCTATCCTTAGACTCTTCACAAGAAAGGCAAGAAAACTCAAATTTAAAAGCTCCATCTCCTTCAGTTGCTCAAATTGGAGGCAATTCTAGTTGTGTCCTGCAAATGTTCCATGATGCCATTCATTCACGAGGAAGAGAAAAAATGATGAAGAGAAAAAGGAATGTCTTGCCACACTCTGCCAACAAGCATGATTTCTGCTGTAATCTGTTATTGATCCCCTCCAGGTCTCTTGAACCTGCTTTCCAAAGTAAATCTTGTCTTCCTTGTGGACCTGCCTTTTCCCGCATATATCTGCAGCTCCTTCTTCTTAGCATCTGAAGGAGATCTCATACCTGCAGGTCTGGAGTACAACTGCTCGAGTGTGCAACGCACACAAAGTAAAGATCTCATACCTGCAGGTCTGGAATATGATTTTTCTCATTTATGCAATGCACACTGATTGGATCCACAAAATGGGTTGACAATAACTGTTCGCATTCAAAGCTTGACAGCATTGACAGATGGCTCCTACACTATGAAATTGGTTTACCAAATCTCTCAGTTGCAGCAGCATAAAACCTGATTGTGCTCATACCTGGAGGATGAGCATGTGGTATCCATCAGTTGTGTCCACCATCACCGTTCTCTGTTTGGGATTTCAAGCTTTTTTGTGGCTGTGCTGTTACATTCATTCTTCATGTTCTACTCTTGCACGATATGACAATTCGCATATATCAAATTCTTTATGTGACTTCAAATTTAGCAGTCAGTAATTCAGTTTTGCGCGAGTCAAATTCTTGTCAGTCTGGTTTCCCCTTCTACCTATATGCAATCAATTGTGAAGTTCACATCTGAAGTCATGAACAACAATTTTCTGTCTCTCAGAATTTGGCCCTCTCTTAAAAATCTTGATCATAAAACAATATTTCCAGTCCAAAATGGATTGTGCACCACATGTTGTCTGACCATCTTGTCATCTGAAGTCATGAACATCATTTTCCCTCTCAGAGATTAGTAAGAAATATACTTCACATCAAGTTCATCAAAAGAAGCTGACAAGCAACAGAGTTGCACATCAAGTTCATCAAGAGACAGCCCACAAGCAACAGAGTTGCAATTTACACCTTTCTTCTATCTCTGGTTTCTCTCTATTTGAGAAACAAAAACCATGTGAGAGACTAGAGAGAAAAACCTGTCTTCTCACCCGAGAATTCAGAAAAGTTCATACTCACAATTAAGACAACCAAAACAAGATTAAATCACTCAGAAAAACTTTCCAGATGAGTGAGAGAAAAGAGCATACTTTTCACCCTATTCACCAAGAGACAGTGAGAAACAAAATCCTTGTAAGAGGCAGGACCAAAACCCATAATTCTAACCCAATCCACCAAGAAACAGGAGGTAATGTTGGCACAATACAAGGCAAAAACATAGCAAATGCCATTGAATGCCCCAGCAGACACAAAACAGGGCCACTGTACCCTCATTTTAAACCCCATTTCATCAGCATAAAAGAAACCAAGGAAGATTTTTCTCTTTGTCTCTGGGCAAGCTCCTACACTCAGTAGATTTATCACTTCACTGCCAGGAATACGTCAAATTAGAGCATATGAAAAAAAATAAAATTTGTCTGTCTGGAAAATTGCATCAAGACTATTTGGAGCCCTTCACAAAATACCCATTGAAAAAACTTCTCCCAAAAATACAGAACATTGGCAATACAGTAAGCTCCAATTCAACGATAGGTTGCACAAAAGCTGCTGAAACTCTCTCGCGGGATGCAGTAAGGAAATAAATATGTGGAACCATCTGCAATTACCAAAACCTCAGGGGGGAAGAAATAATGCTATCTGTAGAGACCTTTGTCCATGAAGGCAAACTATTTTCATTCTAAAGTCATGCACAAGACTCCAGAGTAACACACTCAATTCCTCCTTCAAGTACAGACATGTCTGCAATAGTGAGAAAAATTTATGCATACTTCTCACAGTCTCTCAGAGTTTTCTGTATGGTATTTTAGGTTCTTTTTCAGTGCAGTTGGAGCTGGGTCTCTCAGTATTGCCATGCCTTTCTCCCTGTTGATGCTGTTCTTGTCTAATTTTCTGTTGGTAGTAGTTTTCAAGTGTTGTTCAAGTTTGCCTCACCTCTGGCAATGGCTTTGGGAGTTGAACCCTGGCCGCATGGGTGGGTACAGCTCGCCCACTCCTGTGTTGCAAGCGTTGGTGCAATATTTCAGTCATGTGCTCTGCAAAATCAGGATCCCATCGGCTGATGAGGGCTGGATCCTCAGCATAACAGACATAGATCGATGTCACTGTGCTCTCCACCACCACTAGAGTTAGACCCACCTGTAAAACCCACAAATGTTCAGCAATATTTACTCTTAACACATGTATATTAAGGTGAAAAAATCTTTCAAAATAGCCTGAAATGTTTGAAATCCAAGAACTAGGCCTGCCTTAGAGCAAGAAAGCCAACTTCAAGATTTTTCTGATCACCATATGCACCATTCTCAAAAAATTTAAGAGTGCTGGTACCCATATCTTTGAGCAGAGGTAAGCTAGTAGGGAGAGAACATTAGAGTTAAGAGCAAGTACCCTGCAAAGACTCAACAAAACAGCTCAGTAGAGTGAAGGTGAACATACCAGTATCATGCCCATGAGCATGGAGGTTGCACCCACCACAACTACACGATCTCTACGGGCAAACCATACCCAGATACCTACACAGGTACCTGTGATCAAGCCTCCCAGCACAATCCCCATGAGCAATACTGCCCCTGACAGATCATATGCTATCAATGCCTCCACTCCAGTCAACTGGAAAAGCTCCCATGCATCACGTGCAGCATGGTTGTAGCCTTTGCCATATGCTGCCACCTACAACAACACCCACCAAAACCACACCAGAATTTAAGGTATAGTGCTTACTGAGTAGCTTTGGAGTTTGGGTGTTTGATGGCTTCATATAGTCAAAGTACAAGGCAAAGCCCAGGAAGACAAGCTCTCCTTCCTCTACAATGAAAAGTTGTTAGACACCCTTAACAACCCTGAACTTAGGGGATTGGCAGGTTTGGAGGTTTTAACAGAACTTATTGTTCAGATGAAGTCATTGCAATCTTTGGAAGTCACTAAGGGAAGCATAGGTACAGGGCATGCCAGACTTTAATTGATGGCCCTCCATCTCAACAAGGAGAATTTGATACTCTACAAGAAACAGAATGGTATGAACAAACCTGTACATAAGCGTACTTGTTGAAAAACCGTACAAGTGTCTCTACCATGTTGAACAAAAAGTCCACACAACATAACAAGCACTCGTTTTTGCCAATCTGTGATCTCAAACCCCGTATCTGTGGCATTAACCAATTTATACAAGTCAATTACTGCTCCAGGAACTGAAGACACACTAAATTCTGTGACACAATTGAAACAATATCTACCTAGCACTACTGTTTGATTCAACCCACATAATAGTGAATGTTCCACTCATTGTGCCAATTTGAAGTGATTTCCTGATCAAACACAATAAGACTCATATCTTCCAAAGGGCTCATGGATACTGGAGAACTGAGAGGTTGAGGCACTCTGCATCCTGCTCTCATTTAGCCTGTTTCCCCAGCATTTTGTGTCTGGTGAAAGGTGACAATGTCTAAGTACAATGAAATAGCTGAAGAGTAACACTCAGAATGTTATGACCCAGTTCAACCCAAAACTTGTTTTCATAGGATAAACTGGATCTGGGCAGCTCTTCACCACATCATTTGTTGATACTAGTGTGTACTTCTCCACAATTTAAAAAAAAGTCCTAAATTCCTAATCAAATGCACAGAAAGCAGCACATACCGCCCAGCGGAGAGTTCGAATAGCAGCAGTAAAAAGGGACCCGTAGCAAATGCTTCCCAAGGAAGTTGTCACAGCATGTCGGAGAGTCCTAAGCAAGGGATGGCGAGGCATGGGAGGAGCTCCAGGAGCTCCTTGTCTGAGCACAAGGGTCACAAGCCCTGCAACTACTACATGCAATGTGTTGCAAACAATTGCCCCAGTCCAAAACAGGCTGACTGATAACACCTGCCAGTTTCCTCTTGTTACTAAAAATTGTTTCTGAAAAGCAACCCTGAGAATAACAATCTAGATTGGTCTTGTGCTTTAGATCTACAACTCATCAAAGTCCAGTAATATAATGACCCAACAACACATATTTGACAACAAAAAGCATTCCAGCTGAGAATACTACCATCTTAATGGTCATTGCAAGAACCTCAAGTTAGAAGGTGATTTTTTCAACATTCAACAAGGATGTTTCTGGGTACAGAAATGTTGCGATCACACTGACATTACATGCTGCACACATAGAATGGATGCTACAAGTCCAAGCATGGAGGAACTTGCAACATTGGTGTCTAAGATGGAACTCTCTACCATAGGTGTGCAGTATGCAAGCTTGTATGGGTAAGTGGATTTAAAGCCTCTTTCCTCATGCTACCATCTGATATGTGACACATTTACTTACCACAAGAACCCACCAATGTAAACCATCATTCTTCTCCATACCCGAAGCTACCACACCAGACACACCAAATGTCCAGATTACCATCCACATGAGCATCACAGCCAAAAATCCATATGACACACGAATTGCCGATGGCATTGCCCAAACCAAACCCACTGACTTGCGCAACACCAGCATTGTAAATGGGAGCCTGCCAGTACCCACTTAATGTTAGTGCAAAATACCAGTTAGCATACATACATGCTTAAACTTGCACAGCAACAGTTGGAACCTATTGAGAACTTGATGGTCACCCATCCACAAGTTGAGCAATGTAGTAGAGAAGCAGAAATGAAAATGCATATGGAAAAGGTCCAAACCTGTCCATGACTGACATGGAGTACAAAAACTGCACAAATGCTCCCACAGCAAAAACAATGCCCCAGAAGATTTGGATGTGCCAGAAACAAAATACAGCGATCACAGCAAGATATGTGGTAACGCTGTGAACTACAATTTTGACCATTTGATCGGCACGTAGGCATAAAAGTGATAGCCAAAGCCATGCCAACACAGACCCAATTGCAGCTGCTGTTGCATACATTGGCCAATAAAACTCTGTCTTGTCATTCCCTGATGAGGAGAGCCTGTCCAATTTCTTGAACCTGTTCAATCCCCTGACAAAACATATCCAGAGTTTACAGGATATAAGGAAGGTCAAAGTTGCAGGATTGTGAATCTAAGTTTATGCCTTGAATGAGAGGAAAGCTTAAACTTCCATCTCCAAACTGCCTGACAATAATCTTTCTCATAGTGGCAAGAAGCATGACTTTACGACATAACTGCATGCAGATTGTACACATAGTGTAGTTGGCATGATACTGCTGTGTGTTTGCTTGATTGATAATAGGCAGGGCTGACCCTCTTCATTTACTCAACTCAATGGGTCTTACAAAAAGCATCTTTTGAGGTTGATTTGCATTAATCCACAATCTAGGTCTACAATTTGGCAAAAGTTATCACATACCTAAATCTGTCCATGCCGAGAATTGCAAGACATAATCCAAGGCCAAGCAAGTGAAGAACAAAGACGGCCAACCAGAAGATGTCTCGCCACTTTCGAGAAGGTTCTGGGGTTCGGGCAAGTGGAGGGGGTGTGCTGCTGCCCTCCCCCGAGTCAATGCTCTGAAACTCCTGCTCCAAGACCAAAACATAGTTGTGAACCCCCAACAACAAACAACAAAATCAGCACCTCTGAAACACCTGGTGTGTAATATGGAAATATAGTCCATTCAAACCCAATTAGAAGTTGCATTCACTTTTAATACATGATGGCTGAGACAATTGCTCTGTTGCTGAAGAAGTATGACAACCACACTGTTTCAAGACTTTCTGGACAAAACAAAAATGACAAGAAATGGACAATTCCAAGATGTGCAGATTTGTGCTAATGTGGTTGTTCCTTGCATCAAAATCTTGTCATTCCTTCAAAGCATTCAAAATTCATTTCTTCCTACAGAATGCTGGCCAATTGTGACCAGAGAGCCATGATTTCTCGCAAGCACAAAAGCACACACAATTGGGTACACACCCCTGACAAAAAAATGAGAGAATAATCAGGAGCTGAAAACCCAAAAACCCTTGTGGCACTTTGTTCAAATGGGTTACAGGCGCTGGTGGTAAAACCCTAGCTCTGCTTTCATAAGAATACAAGAGAAATACATCATTGAGAATGTTTACTTTGCATTGGCAACAAAGGAAAGAAGAATAGTATGGCTTCCATTCCAAGACCCTAAACCGCAAGTTTGGGAGTATCAACAGAAGATGAGATTGACAACTGACAAGCATGACAGGTGAAAGCAAACGCTTGACAGATTGAGCTAAAACCTCTCTACTCCAATGCCTGAATTGAGATGAAAAGCTAAGATAAAAAGCTTTCCTCCTTGGGGTACTAGAATAAAACCTTTTATTGCAAACCACATGTGCTAACCTTGCTAAGTTTATGGCTGGAAGAAAGAACAACCCAAAAACACACATCTCTTCCATGTCTACATCAGAAGGAGCCTGCAAAGAAGAATGGGGCAGAAGCATGGGAAGCATATGGGGAAGCATGGGACGCATGTATGTTTTTATCTGAGAACTCTGGAAGTTCAATCCGAACACATCCTGAGACACTTTCCTGACGAATCCCAGCAAAAATTTCGAATGCCTTGCGAGCGAACGACCCACTTGCCTGATCAGCGCTGGTGATGGAATGGAAGGAGCCATGCTCAGCAGCAACAGCAGCATCTTCCAGGCGATCACGAGCACGGGGAGGCGCCGCAATCAACTCCCCTGTAGACGGATTCTGCATATCAATCTCTCCCTCTCAACTCATATCCCCTCCTCCCTTCAGAGCTTTGGCTTTACTGTCTCCCCCTCATCCGCCCACACCTCGCTCTCTTGTTTTCTCTCTTCCTTGCTTCCCCCCCCCTCCTCCTCCTCCTCTTCCTGCTTTCTCTATGTACATACGCTGTCGCTCACACAAACAGTAGACCAACACCTGTGTTGTTGTTGTTGTTGTTGTTCAGGTTTCTTCGTTGAGCTCCTAACTCAGAGCACAAACAAAGCACCGAAGAAGAAGCGAAGTTTCTGCAGGAAAAAGCAGCTGCTGTTGGAGACTGGCGATGGAGCGAAACAAGAAGACGAAGAGGAGAAGAACAAACGAAGAAGAAGAAGGAGCCAGCAACAGCAGTAGCAGCAGGTGGCTGCTTCCACCTCAATTGCGGATTTCTCTGGCGATGACATCAACAACAACAAATGCAGGAAGCTGCCGGGTCAACACCGCATCATCAGGAAAAGCATAAGAAGAGTAGGTAATAAACTTTTTTCCTCCGTGCTAGAGACCATGATGCCTCCTCGCGTCTTCTTCTTCTTCTTCCACTAGACTCTTTTTTTTTCCCTGCTTTCCTTTTTTTTCCCAAAGCGTGGGAATCTTCTGATCGCCCTCCGAGTCCCTTCGAGCGCATTTGCTGCTGCAACAACGGTGGTGGAGCCCGTTAGAATGAAGGTGCTGAACAGCAGGGACGTTGTAGTAGACGGAGGGACGCGCGCGCTCTGTGAGGCATAATCTTCTGGAGGGAGATGCGCAAAGTCGTCCGATGTTCTTTATTTGTTATTCGCGGTGGGGTCCAGACTCTTCCTCCTCCTCCTCCTCCTCCTCGTCTTCTGACAGCTGCCATGCAGTACTTTTCACTGTTTTAGATTCTCCCACGGAAAACGAAAAGCGCAGATCGTGGACTTCTTGACGACGACGACAACAGAAGAAGGAGGCGAGAGCGAGACGTATGACTGTGCACATTTCCAATAATAGGGAGAAGAAGAAGAAGAAGAAGAAGGTGATTATGAAGAAGACGAATGTTGTCGGTCTTGGATTTTGCTGCTCTTCGGAAGGTAGTGGATCATGATGCACAACACATTATTCGCGGCACAGCAGTGATTATGATGATAATGATGATGATACTTGGATGCTCGTTCTGTAAAAGTCTTATCTTTAGGATCTTGCGGAGTTTCCTTGAGAGCTGCTTCATGTCAGACTCTTATTGCAGATCTCGAGTTTGCTGTGCCAGAGACTTCTGGTCACAAACAGAGGTACCCGCACAAGAGTTTGATCGTATACAAAAGCGCCATCAGAAGCAAACGCATTCTGGACGAGAGTAATGCCAGCAGTTTGCTGCTTTCATGTATTTGTGCAGCACTTTGCGCCTTGCATGAAGAGGTAAGTTTTGCTGCTGCCAAAGTTTGATTAACCTACAACTCTGCTTAGCAAATCGCAACACTTTTTTTTCTGTTTGCAATGATCGAAGTTCAGCACCAGAAGCAGATCAAAGTCGAGATGATCCTCAAAAGCTCATGCTCTTGATGTTCTCCTTGTTGTTCTCAAGGTGACTGAAACATGTGTGTGTCACTGGAGCCACTGTTCAAATGGCTCCTTGGTTTTTTCTATGGTTATTAGGGTTTCGGTCTTGTCGTTTTTCCCATTCACTCACTTGTTGGAATCGGGAAAGAGAATGGGTTGCAAGAAGGCAGTCAATGGGTGCATTTTTTCTGGCTATATCACTCTTTCATTCCTATGGAATTACTGCTTTTTGCTGCACTGGGGTTCTCTTTTTTGCTTCATGCTGTGTGTTGCTACTGCCTGGAAGATCAGTGATTTTTGCTGTCAGTGCTCCATGAAGTATCGCTCTCTCTGACATCTCATTCATGTCACCTGACTGTGAATTTTGACCACAAAACAGTGCCCAAGTCAATACCAGCAAGTATTTGTTCACCAGGTTGAAAGTCATGCGGTCTCTGGGATAGTGCTTTTGGTTTCCATGTTTTATATTCCTGTAATGTCATTTTATGTACAATGCTTATCTATGCCAACAAATTTGTGTAGTGCTTCTGAGTTTACACAAGCCTGGAGGCAAAATGCACATGATTAGGTTTTGAACCTTGCACATGATTTCTAATTGAGTGATTGCTTTGATCTGTAGGTGCTGGCAAATAGCTGTGGATGTGAAGTGAAATTAGTACATGGCCAGAAAGAACCTGGCAGCAGCAAACTGCAACCCATATTTTGTTCCCTGATGAAGCCTCCATCAAGATATCTGCATCTCCGATGCAACCTCCATCAAGACGACTGTGCAATGCAAACAAAAAGTTGAAGTAGGATTTGGATTCAGGTTCAATTCTTTTTCATATGATTGGTATTTGTGCACCTATGTAGGTAGCCTAGCTTCTATGGCATATGGTATTTGCCCTTTGAGTATAACATTTCTGCTATATACAAAGTTTGTGTAGGGTAAAGCCCCAGGTGGGGTTTTACCCAAATAAGGGACCCCTGAGGTGGGAACTGAGGGTGTGTCCTGTATTTCGGTAAAGCCCTGGTTGGTGGACTTTACCTGGTGGAAAGACCATGAGAATTTATTTTTTCCACTTTTTTCCCATGATACCTGCTGGGTATCATGGAAAAATGGTGAAAAAAAGAGGGTGGGCATTTCAAAAAATGTAATGCATTACATTTTTCAAAACACCCTCCCCCTGCAGATGCAAAATAATGCTCTGTTAGGCTACCTGTAAATACACTACAAATTTTCTTGTAGGTCTTTACACAAATGTGAGCATCAGGATTGACAACCTGTAGAAGGTGCTATCTAACTGTCTGGGTGGCCAGCTTTAGTTTTGGCAGGCTTTGCACCACAATTTGTTTACAAGTGAAATGGTTCCTTATCATGTATGGAGAGTATTTGCTGGATGGGGGCATGGTATTTAGTTGTCAATTTGTAATAATTCTTCCCATTCTGTCTTTCTTTTCAGTGGACATTGGTCCAATTCCTGAAGTGGTGCTGGTCTTGCAGATGCAACTTTGGCTCTGCTACAGAAAGAGTTCACTCAATTCAAATCCCAATTGAAACTCAAAAATTTATAATCTTTTTTCTCTCTATTGTTCTTGAAGAGTTGAATAGCAATTTCTTATTGGGGTTTTAAAAAGCTGATATGATGGTGCTGTTTTGCAGAAGCATCATTTGTATCAAGCCTGGGATCAAGCTCATTGGTGGTGATGAACACATAACAGTCTGTAATTTTGGCGTCAGACCAGGTGAGGTTGGCCTCCTCCCAAATTGCACACTGTAGTTCTGAAGTGTTATAGATTTCAATTGTGCCGATTGGGTTATCTGTGGCATCTGGTAAGTGTGATTAGATTTGGCAATTGTAGATTCTCTTGAGAAAACCAACTTGTTGTGAATATAATGAGCCTTGTTTCCTTCTTGCTGTAGAGCTAATGATGGCAAAAATGTGGGTTTCAGATTGCATTTGGTCCAGTAAGAAAAACCCTAAGAAAAACATGCACTTGATTGGGAGATTCCAGGAACTTCTGAAATTTTCACTTTCTGAAATTGCAACATTTTGAAATTCAAGTTTATCAATTACAGTGTACAATCATTGAATACATAATGACAGATTAATATCAGTTCGTGAATTTGATGGTTTGGTTTTTGAACCATCAGGAAAACCCTTTCCAACCAAATGTGGGTCAAATGTCTATCAAGTTTCTAAATGCTTTCCAATGTTTGACATTTTGTGTAGGTAATGATCAAAAAACTTCTCAGGTCTGTTCTGGAATGAAGGCCCCACGCAAGGCAGGAGATGAGCATGGGAGACAACATATATATGTAAAAAAATAGGTACATCATCATCATTATCCTTGATTGGCTTAAGTTTCATGTTTGTGGACCATTGCATGTAAGATTGATACAACATTGCAAATTAAATTTTCATGTTATTCAATGATAGTTTTGAATGAGCTTTTCAATGGGTACCATGGAATATCCTAGTTTAACATGTTTACATTAATTATGTGTAGGGTAATGCCTCAGGCCACAGGCATTACTGGAATAAGGGCCCACATGAGACAGAGCCAAGGTGGGCCCGATTCCAGTTATACCTGCAGCTGAGGGCATTACACAACATAAAATCAACAATTTTAAATTTCCTTTTCCCATGATACTAGGTAGGTATCACTAGAAAACAAAATAAAACCATGCATGGCATTTTGGTAAATGGAATGCCGGCAGGTGTGGGTGTTTCATTTTCTGAAATGCCTCCTAGTTTCTTACACTTTGTAAGCGTCCAAATACACTAGGAATTTGGGTGGAGGTTTGTATGGGCATGGAAAATGATACTTTTTCTCATTTTTGTAACTTTTTCTCATCTTTGTTAAGTGTGATTTCAAAATTAGTGGCTATTAGTGTCCATCTTCCTTTCTCTTTTTTGATGGTGATTTGCAAAGCTTTCAAACGCTAAAAATTTGAGGGTTGTTGATTATTAAAAACATTAACATGCAATATTTCAAAAAGAAGGCATTGTCATTGTTTTTTGAAATGAAGGTTATCGCATCTTTGTTAATTTTAACTTCAAAATTAATAATTGTTAAAAAGAAATTATCTCTTGGAGATTTGCGGTTGTTTTGGGCTAAATTTTCTTTCACATGTTTAATATTTTGAAACCCATAATGTTTGAAGACAACTAAAGTAGGGTTTTTGGTTCACTTGAAGTAATGTAACAAAAATTAATAGATTATTCATTTTTAATTTTTGCAAGTGTTGCTTTCAATTGATTTAAGTATTTTTCTTGAGTGCCACATGACAAGTTTTATGTTGTTGGGAGGAGTAGTTCACTTCAACATGTTTGCTTTTCAGTTTTATGTCTAAATTTTTACAATTATTAATATTCCCTTCATTTTACACCTTTTGATCAAAATGTTATATGATATTTGAAATAAGATTGTAGGCACTTAAAATCCAAATGAATTTCAATTACAAAGAATCTATGCTATTGCTTATTAGTGTTTAAAAACATTATCATATTTCGACTTCATAATTCATAATTGAACAAGTTTGGTTAAACTTCAAAATCTTAAATCAATTTGAATACATGTTATTAAAGTATTTTTATGTAGACCTTGTGATTTGAATAATTTGAAAAAAGTTTGCACAACATTTAAAGTGGGTATTAGTGAGTTCATGATTATGATGACAATATTTATGTTATGCAATATGATTTCACAAAACCTGAAAATGTTAAAGATTTAAAAGAACTTAATGTTCAAATTGTATTACCATTTTAATTTGAAGTATTATCATTGAATTGTTATAACATTTTTAAAATTTAAATTTCCTAAAACCCAACTCCATTGGTCTTGAAGAAATGAGGTCTATTGTTAATTTGGAAATTTTCTTTTCTCTTTTCGTATACATTATATTGTTTCAAATTATTTTGTTCTCTTTATTATTTTTCAAATTTGAGTTTTTAATTGTTGATGAAATATGTATCCCTAAAATGAAATAGTGCCTATGAAACATTATAACTGTTCACAACTAATTTCATAATAATTGCCTTTAATAACATTTATTTCACTATGTTTCGAAAAAACTATCTACAACATTTCAAATTGACAACTTAATGTTATTAATATTTCATGTATTTGCAACATATAATATGTTATTATATATATAAACAATTATCCACATGTAACATAATATTAAAATGTGATAAACATATTTATCTCTTTTTAATTTACTTGTTCATTGATGGATGGTGAATATGATGGTAGACATTATGAACTAAAAGAGAATGGTTAGAGGCTATGGTGCAAAAGGAAAACATTGGAAAGTAAAATTTTAAGGCACTTGGATGGCAATTCTTTCTAACTTTGGTTGTACACCTTATGTTCACATTATGTACAATGGTGGCACATCAACAAGAAGTGGTCACTTTGTCAATATGAAACCTATTGAAAAAATAATTTTGTTCAATATATGAGTTGCTTAGATGAACAAATGAAATCACACATGTTGTCTTTGCACATGGCCATGACAAAGAAACCAAAAATTAAGTGTTTTTAACTATGACATGGATTGTGTGTACAAAGACAATGCTTGAGGTTCAAATTGATTAAAAGATTGTTATAGATTCATGGGGGGGCAATGTGCCTACGTATTGACTAAGTGGATCCTTAGTCCACTTAGTCAATAACTTCTCCAAAAATTTTTTTGTCTTATACAAAAATTCTCACAATTATAAAACATAATCTTGAATTCTTCCAACACTACCCCTATGACTCCCCTTATTACTTTTTAATATCATTGATATCAATTGTATTTGAGTCTACAACACCCAATAGTTTTCACACAAAATTGCACGTCATGCTTTTGAAACATTACAATGGGAAATGGTTTTAATGTAAGTCCAATTTAAACAAGTAACTCTTAATGGGTTTTTTTTATTCTCTCAAAATTAAACAAAATTATTTAGGAGTGACAAGTATGAAGGCTTAAGAATAACAAGTATTGGTTGTATAGATGAAAATATCTAGGATACATCATCAAGTTTTTTAATCAACTTGGTACTCAATTGATCATACTTGTATTCTTGAAAGGTTTTATCAGATGATTGCTACATTATCTCTAACTCGCCTTTCAACTTTTGAATCTGCACCTATAGCTCATGGGTGCGATTTTTTCCAATTCCATGTTAACATTTGTCAACTATTATCATTGTTAATTATAAGTATTCTCCAACTTGCAAAAGTCTTCTCTTATTAAACACTAACAACCTTCATCATGCCATAATCTCTCATCAACTAGTTATGATCAATCTGTAAAAACTTTAAAGTTTATTAAATGGTTGTTTTATAAAGTGGCAATTAACAAGGAACTTTAATAAACACTAATTATAAATAATGAACCTATGTTTAGTTGTTTGTATCTTCAAGTAGGCTTTTAATATAATTATATCTACTAAAAAAATTAGATTATCTATTATGTATGGCTAGGTACGGGTAACCAAAGTTATTTGCTCAAATAAAAAGTAATTTACTTAAGGCTCCCATGTTATGCATAGGTTATAGAATATACCATTTAAATAATCACTAACCAGTAATAATACTAATAGTTCAAGATTAATAAAAATTAATAACTTGTTTCAAAACTACATATTCCACAAACTGCAAATTCTATTAACTACATGTATAATTGCTTCAACATGTGTCACCAACTAAATTGTTACCATTTATAGAATCATCAAGGACTAATCAAAAAATTTAATTAACACCTAATAGCCACCACTTCTAAAGCGTTATAATAAATATGGAATGGTGTATTCTTATGCAATGATAATAAACAAAAGAAAGGGGTGAGTTTTTCTTTCAAAACATCCGATCGATTTTAACATTCCTAGGTCCATTCAACTTTGATAACCTTTTTGGTGAAGTTGGTCAAACGTGTAGTATGGGTAAAATAATTTATCATTAAATTTCATACCACCTAATGTGGCTTAGGACCTTTACAATTTGTTTGAGTATGGTTAAAGGTTATAGGTTTACAATAATTATCACCTTATCATGATCTAAATTTTTACCCTTCTTAAAACCAATATAACCCAAAAGAATATTTTGAACTACTATCAAATATACCTTTTCTAATGTTAAAGAAATGCCAATCTCCTTACATCTTTAGAAACATGCCCAAAATGTTTTTAAATGTTTTTAAAGCATTTGTGTGTTAAAATCATCAATGAACAGTTCCATTCACTTATAGAAAAGCTCATAAAAAACATGTTTAATGATTCTTTAAAAAGAAATCGCTACATTGCATAGCCCAAACAACATCATAACATAAATAAATGTGTTCCATGGAAAAGTGAAAATCATTTAGTGTCAAATTTTAGGTGTCATGGACATTTGATTGTACCTTGAATAACCATCTATGAAATTATATGACTTTTATCTTACTATTTTAAACTTATTATTGAATTATAACATTTATAACCTACTCACTAATTTGGGGTTCACAAATCATTTTAGTTCTACTTAAACTTTGAGTTATAATTTCTAATTCAACTTTTTATTATTCTTGCAAATTGGTGTTGTTCCATAGATTAATGGAATTGTATGTTGGACTATTTTTGGCAAAATGTTTTTTAGGTTTTTATAAGATGAAAAAAATATGTTTCGATATTCCATGACCAAGGTTTTATATTTCTTGAACTCCTCCTTGTTTAAATGAGAATTCAACTTGACATATATAGGTTTTTCATTTTCATAATGGACTGGGATCATTTTCTATTACATGTAAAATCAATATGGTCATAATATCAATCAATTCGAATAAATAGGTAGATGGGAATATTTGGACCTACTTGGAGACCATCTAATGATTTTTGAAAATGTAATGGTGATAATAATATAGTCTCATTTTTCATGATGGTGTTTAAATCCTTATTTGGGTACCATCTATTTCAAGGCCATACACATCTTCCATGGAAATGTGATTGATCAAGGTGCCAAAATGTAAGCAACCATCATCCAAGTCAAACAACTCAATTGTTTCAATAAAATGGATGGTGAGCTTGCCTTCTTCATAAGGGTTCTTTAGCAATCATTGGATAAAGAATCCATCATCTTCATATCCATATAGTACTGGATTTATACATTTGATAGTGTTTATATTTGTGCATAAATTAGTTTGTGTGAAGTTCGCATCAATGCCTAAGGCTAAATGCACCTTATTTTTCGTGTTAATGATCTTTGGCCTAAATTATCCATGGGGTAACATAGGGACAATATTACAATTATTTTGTGGACCAAAAAATGTAAGGTCATTTCCTATTAAGAAACAATCACCATCTTTATCATGCATATACAAAATGTAAAATGTGATCTTATAATCTTCATCTTTAGCACATATACGAAAATCCTTAATTTAACCTAATGGTTTTAATTGTCTTTGGTTTATTAATTACACCTTCCATGGTGATGGTTCAATAACACATGATCTCAAATGTAACATGGTTGATTTTGGCATGATGTTTACATTATTGTCATCATCCATTATGACATGTGAAATTATCTTGTTGGTTCTTTATTCATGTTTTCACCCTATCCATAACTTTAACTTTAATTTCAATTAATCCACAACCAAAAACATCATTTTCTTCATGTTCATCTTTGTTAAAATCTTGGTCATTATTATATGAAGCAACCATGACTACTACTGAAATATTTTTTAATTTTATATGATTTATAACAACTTTCATGTCCTTCTCAAAAATGGTGCAATTTGAATGAATTGACCAAATGAAATGTCTACATTAACTTTACACAAATCTTGTCACAAAGCGTAAAACTCGACGAGATTATGGACCTTAATAGGGTTAGTCTTGCTTTAATGAAGATGGCCTTTTCAAAATTCATTCACATGTACGAATTAGTAATCATTTTCATCAGGTTTAACCATAGTTGATAACATATCATTATTTCTCATGTTTTTTGCTAGTTGTTTAGCTATCTTGTTTAATTCAAAAAAATGTGGCAAATCTTTTAAAGAGTCTATGGAAATGGTCTTTTCTTCTTATTTAATTTTGAACTTTTGATGGTCATACCTTGCATAACCACCAAAACAAACAATTTTTAAATGTTTTGGCATTTGGTAAAATCTTTCATTTGCATAAGGTTAAACTAAATGAATATTATGTTTAACATTAGTGCAACATTTTGTTACACCTTTACAAACTTAACATTTTGAAAACCTTACATTAAAGGGTTTAGATTTTCACCTTAAAATTGGGGTAAGTGAATTGGCCCTTGATTTTTTTATAAAATGAATAGTGGGTTGTGGGTTTGCTTATAATTTTGATGGTCATAATATAATTAAGTGTGACCATTGGTTATCATTGGCTTGTCTTTGATAGTCATCAAGAGGAAAATTCAATGGTATGATCTTATCAAGTTTCTTACATTGGTCCATAGGATGATATTTTCAATAGTTTGATCACACCACCTAATTTTCTATCCAAACATTTTCCAAAATGTTTGATCTTAGAAATATGAAGTGATGACCAAATGAAAGTTTGGAAATGACTTGGTCTACTTAGTGAATCTTGGCCTATATGGTTGTATGTTCACTAACATGGATTTAAATGGAACTAGTTATTGTATCAAGACTAGGCAGAAGTGAGTTGTGTGATTTTGTTATTTGTAATGGGTACACAAAATTTTGGTTTGATTTTTGACCAAACATGACATTTAGTTGTCAATCCCTGACATGGTCCTCATCATTTCATCTTTCAAACTATCATTTGTTCATTTTACTTGAACCTTGAACTCCAACTAATGAAAGCTGAAACCACCATTCGAATAAGCTCTTGAAGTTGCAACATGGCCAAAGGCATAGGTTACATTAATGGCACTTGTGAAACCATTATATGATGGTAATCCACTATTAGATAACGAAGGTTCATTTAGGGAATGATAAAAAGGTATGGATGGAGGGATAGGTTTTTCCACCCTTTGAAGCATCCTAACATTTTCCTTGTTAATCAACTTTTAAAGTTGTAATGATTGTCATTTCTAAGTTTTTAAGCCTCATATTTAAGATGTTTTAAAAAAAAAGGTGTTATAAAAAGGACCTCAACTTTTGATAAAATTTGTGAAGCTTTTTAAAGCTTGGGCATAGGCAATCAAGGTACCAATTATTTTTTACAAAACTATATTTAACATTTCCTTCGCATCTCCATCATCATGTACGAAAACTTCACCTAATAAATATGGATTGAGAAAGGCTTTTGCATTATGTAAATAATCATCAACATCCTCCATCTTTGGTAAAATTGATTTTCAATCACATCTACAAGGTTTGATAGTAATTCAAATGATGGATCTTGTAATAACATGTTCTAATGTTTTCAGGAGAAGTCACACCCTCCCTGTGCAAGGTTGTTTACCATCGAATGGCCTTAATGACACTAAAATTGGTTCCATTATGTGCACAAAGTTGGCACAATATCCCAAAAGTCGTTTATTTTTTATGTTAGCATGAACAACTTTTGCTTTGATGAACAACTTTTGACGATGGGTGCCAAGCAATGTGTTGACAAAGATTGTCTAATTAGGATTGACAACAATTTGTTCAATGGCACATCTCAACTTAAATAACCTCTCAACCATTAAAACATTGGTTGCAAATAATGTTTTAATGGGGTTTAAAGCATTAGGTTGGTCTCATGACAATGAAAGAATGTTAAGGGCACATGGTGTTGTCATATGAAAAAATAATAACTTTCGCATTTTTCATAATTCACTTCACCCATGTTACTTTCCCCCATTCTTTTAATAGCAAGTTCAAATAATGATAACCACAACCTTGAAAACAAATATTTTAAAAATGACAAATTACAAGGTCAACCATTTCTCATGCTCATAGCATTGTTTGTATAAATTTGTACAATGTTATCAACTCTAATGGTTTCGATGTATCCAACCATTACATTACATATGTAATGAACATCTTTCTTTTCCCCAATTGTTTCAATGGAACCTATGAATACATTATCATTTAAATAAACAAACATTATGCTCAACAATGGATGACCCAACCTTTAAAACAAATGGTTGTTCCATATTTGTCAATTGAATTTTACATCTTCTTGGTTCCTTATTTAAACACATCAACTTTAGATTGTTTTGTCATGCCGGTACATGGCCTCATACATGATGGCTAGTTACAAGCATGCCCATGTGCGCTTTTAAGGTTAATGTACGGTCTTAGGTGATTGTACGTTATTAAGTACTTAGGGTTTCAGTTTGTCGGCAACTGTATAAAAGACCAAGCCCTTCCTTTCTCTTTTTAATTTTTCTAAAATTCCTTTGTTAAGAGAGTTTCCTCCATAATTAAATAGGATTTCTAAATGTTCACAGCGGCCATTGCACGACCACTATCTACATACATTACATCTTCTTCTTTCTTTGCAATTTAATTATTTCTTTCATTCAATTCTAAAAAAGTTCTACTATTTGTTGCTTAATGTTGAAAGCGGCAAATTTTTTTTGCCTTTGAATTCTTGAGTTTTTGCTCTTAGTGTTGCTAATGCTAGTGTTGTTATTGCCCGAGGGAACTTGCGTTATTACCGGAGGGAACTTGTGTTGTTACATTCATGCCAACCAATAAAGTTAGGATCCTTGAATAGGTTTCAAAGTTCCCCCTCTTTTTTTTTCTTTTTTTTTTTCTCTCTCTCTTTCACACGTAGAAATGCGCCCTCCTATGGTGGTTATCGAATATAAATAAATAAAAATTTAAGCGACGACACCCACCATCACACAAAGTAGCGTAGCACCACCTACCATTGTAGCAAAGCAACGTCACTGTTGCGACGTGAGTTGCAGCGTCACAGCGTCATAGCACTATAACGTTGCGAATTGTAACGCCGTAGCCGCATCGTTGCAGCATTGTAATCGCATCATTGCAATGTAGTTCGCATCATTGCGAATTACAACGCTGCAATCACATCGTTGTAGCATAGTTCGCAACGTTGCGAGCTACAGTGCCACAATCGCATCATTGTAATGTAGTTCGTAACGTTGTAGTGATGTGAGCAGTAATGCCACCATTGCAAATAGTGGTGAATGACCTTAGTCCATTTGACATTCATCGAACTTTCATTCGACGTCCGTCCGATTTTCATTGGACTTTCAACTAACTTTTGTCGTACGCCCTGTCGTCCTACGTCTTGATGTCCTATTGTTCTGTTGTCCTACCTTTTCATCCGACGTCTGTTTGACTTCCGTCCGACCTTCGTTGGAAATTCGTTTGACCTTGTGCAGAACTGGAGCAGTTTGATTTAGAATTAGATTTTGGACCAGAGATCAATTGTGGGCAGTTTGTGGAGTGCCAATACAACAACTAGTTCATGGCAGACCTGCTGGTCCAATGTCCAAAGCAAGTGATGTATTGAACATGATAGGAGTCATCCCCTTACTCTCAACTCTTCTAAAATGGTTGGTCTGCTAAACACGTCTTCCTGTGCACCAGCCAACTTAGAAGCAGGTGACTCTGAAGAGATTGTACAAGTTGATGTACTCCTCCTAATGTCTGATCTGCAATGTGTAGGTCAACTTGGTGCTCCTATGCACTACTGGCTTTATTAGACAGCTCACAAGTTGGGATTGTTCCATTATCCAGTTTTTAAGCTTTTTCATGGACTTTTGTATCGTGTTTTATATTTTTGTGTGCATCTTTGATTCATGGCAAATTCTATTTGTGATTTCAAGCAAACGGGGTTCAAAGGCATAAGAAGAAGAATTTGAGTCTTTAGGATCTTCATGTGTAGCTTATGTAATTTTGGGGTTTTTTTTTTTTTTTTTTTCCTTTGATTCATTTGCAGGCCTTGTAGAATAGTGTGCCTGAAATCTTGGGTAGATTAATAATCACTGGCATCTTATTACAAGTTTATCTTCTTGTTGGATGTCTGCAAATGACAAATCTATCAGAGATCAATTCAAGGGACTATTAACACTTCAGGAGGAAGGGTCATCAGATTCATGTAGGTGCAGAATCCAAGAGAGGGAGCTTGCTTCCTGCACCTATTGGAGTACCTGATCCCTCATGGCAGGTAGTACCCCATGTTGGCACCTAGTGTTACTTCAGCTTAATACATGCTTCTTAATTGTATGAAATGCCTGATGATCTTGGCTCACTCCTGAGAATACCTATTGAACTCACGGGTAAGTACCATCACAAAATCAAAAATCCACCTTCACTTGTTCTATTATCGATTGTAATGGGTTTGCAGACAAGTTTACAATCGGCACCAATGATGGGTGGGAGGTTGCATCCTCAATGTCAATGTCATTCAAACCTTGCTTTCTGACTAGTCAGCTCTAAAGGAATCGACTATAAAGTTTGGAGGTGAAATTGCTTTCATTAGTGTCTACACTCTCCAAACCTTTACTGAGTCCAGATAGAAGTTGCACCTGTTAGATTCTTAGCTGCAGGTTTCGATCCAGAGAAGCAATTGATGAACTGCGGTGTTGATGAATTGAAGAGAAGCATGTAGCAGATTGGAGCTTGCATGACCTAGATGATATTGTCACATTTGTTTATCGTGGGTCATTCCCAAAAACGCACTGTATTTTTTAAATCGTACATTGTGTTAAAATTCTGTAACTAGTGTTATGTATTATCACAAAATTTTGGGGCATGGGACAACACCATGTCCTTGGATGATGAAACCACTACTGCTCAGCCAGAGCCTAAATATAAGCTACGAAGTAACACACAATCCTTTAAGCCGATTTTCTTAAGTTCACAATCTTCATGATCTTCACGATGGTACCATCAAGCATTTACAGCACCACCATCATCTAGTACAACTCCTACCAGGAATTTAAGTTCAGGTTACATTACATCGACGGTACATCAAAATCCATTTGGAAGGGTTTATCAGTAGGGTACACCTACTATTGCACCTGCTTTCACACCATCACCGTATATTCTGCTCCAAGCCATAACCTCTACACCCATATACACCATGGAGGTTAGTAATTCCTCTAGGAGAATTAACAAGTTCAACGGAAGGCATGGTACCATTTCTTTGAAGGAGTTCAAGGCAACTTTCTCAATTGTGATTTGTGAATTGGAACTCAAGTATGGCGCTAATTACACCGAGGCGTTTACATTCAAACAATTGGCTCGTTATGTGCACTATGAGGCATTGGATGTTTACGAATAACGTTCTACAAGGATTTTGGGCGTCACCCAAATTCCTAATCCAGCTTATGCCATAGCCATCGCCACTGCCTCTCAAACTACATTGTAAGCTATAATTGCACATCATGGGACTGTGCCTAATAATCCAGACCCGATACCTACCTCAATAAACCTTTCTCTTCAACAATTCATTGTTGCCACCGCAAACATTCCTCCCACCACCGATGCACCAGCTTTTGCTAATCTAGTGGGGAAATTCTTTCAAATTCTTGAGCTGGAATTTCTAGTCAAAAGTTCTGAAAAATGTTTGCAGCTTGCCACCTTCTCTCAACAGAAGGATGAAACCCTTGCATGAGGCTTTTCAAACTCAAAGAGGATACCCAGAGCATCATAGACTTGGAAGCTGCCCACTAATATCTTCGTTCGTTGGAAAGTACTCTAACACTCCATGCGCAGGTTTTGCAACGAGTTTTTGCAAAATTTGGAGACTTGTACATTTTGTTAGATGTGTACAACATTTCCAAAAAGCTAGAACTAGCTCATGCACACTATGAAGCCAATACTATGAAGCTTCCATCACGTTCAAAGCCTCAACCTACACCATCTGCGCCAATTAGATCATCACATTCTTCTTCAAGGGCTAAAGCTGTGCATTCGGCTCCACCCATCCTACCTTCTTGCAACTACTGTGGCAATCCTGCCCACAAAGCTAGTGAGTGCAACATTCCTTCCAAGGATTTCTTTTGTGATTATTGTGGGAAAGAGGGACATCAGGAAGCTGTCTATTTTACTAAGTTTTTAAAATGGAAACAACTCCGATTACCACAGTAAAATTTGCCAACATCTTCCATTGTCCCTCAACCAAAAGCTAAGGCACCTTAGCTTTCCACTCAGGCTTTGCCCACCAAAGGTAATTCCCAAAAAAATGTTAAGAAGAAGGAGCACAATGTTGACAAGAGGGAGGTGCTTCAAGCCCATGCAATTTAAATTCAAACTTCACAAAATGAACTCGAATCATTGAAGGCCCAACTTGCTAATCTAAAAGGCAAATCCTCCCAACTAGCTAGTCATTCCCAACCTATACAAGGTTCAAGATCACGGGAAGGACCTCTTAGGTTGTTCTATGGCCTCCCACATGATGCCATGGTTGGGGGATATGTTGTTTCCACTGCACATAATTCTAGTCTCACACCAAAATTTGCTACTTCTTTTTTCCCTTCCTATGTCGCGGCACAAGAGCCTAGCGTGGCACCCAAAGTTTCTACCACTACGCAAGTGATTCAAATTGATGGACTCGCATCTAGTTCAAGTCCTATGATCAGGGTTAGAGGAGTTCGAGTAGTCATGCCACAATCTTTTCGTCCTTTCAACATGAAGGAAGAACGCACCTTGTTAGTGAGGGGGGAGGAAACTACTACACCACAAGCTGTTAGGGCATCAAATTCCCATGTCCCAGGAATACATGTACATCAAGAAAACACACAATTTTTCACTAATCAGCTTATGGATGCCAGCTTCAAATGCATGAAGTGGTGTAAAAGCTTATGCGTACACCATTGTTTAGTTTTCAAGATTTGAAGCTAAGCACCAAGGACATAATTGCGTATATCCTCTAACACTACAATTGGTGCTTAACTTCAAATATATAATTGCATATATGTAAAGTTAAAAACCTATTCATATTTTATATTTAGGTGTTAAGGTTGTAAAAGACTACATATTTATTAGTTTGCCTAATTGATAGTTGAAATGGAATTAGGCAAGGAACAAGAGGCAAGTAATGGGGTTGGGCAACTTGTAAACACTACTAAATTCACCCATGGAACAATTGGGAAGGGTGTTGTTAATCTAATTGGGAAGTCAAATGTTTAAAAGGTTGTTATACCTCCATGAGTTGGGCAAGAGACGCGATCTAGTAGGGCAACCATGTAACTGTTAAACGATGGTAAAAGAAATACAACATTCCATGCACACATAAGGTATGGGCACCGTATTTGTTTTCAAGGTTGGAGTCATGTTGCCACCATTAGTGTTTTGGATTTTTGACTCAAACTAATTGTGTTAATTGTATTTATGAAGGATTGGTATCATAAGGACGACAAAATGTTACATGAATGGTAGTAATCAAAAAGATTATACAACTTTTAAGAATTGATCACTATCATGGTAAACCAATTTCTATTAAGTATTATTCAAGTGGGGTTGAGGAAATGTTTGATGGTGAGGTGTACTTGTTTGTGACGAATGAAGCAAATGATCCATTTCAATTGCACATTATGGATATAGTAAGGACCACAACTTTGTGGGAATTTTAATACATTGCACCTATAAAATCTTTGTAAGATCATTGTATTTTTTGCTCAAACATCATTATGCATGTAATGGCATTTTTTGGACATTCAAGTTACATGGAATATGTGGACTACTTGTCTTTCCTAAATTAGAAGCTTGTTTAATCATGTTACTACCCACATTCAAAAAAAATTCACAAGTTAAAAGTTGCATTTATGTTTTTTTAAAAATTTGAAATATGTTTTAGAATTTTAAAATTTCAAAAATCCTTTGCCACATGTAAATGAGGTGTAATGTACATGAAATATAAAACAAGTTGTAGCTTATGATACAATAAATACATTAGTAATTTTTTTTGAAAATACATGAGTAAAAATATAGGGTGCAATATATTGGTTGTTGGGTAAAAATATAAGTTAATTAATTAAAAAATAGGGTAGATTTTATTCAAATAATCAATTTGATTATAATATAGGGTATGCAATAATATGAAATAGTGGATTATAATTAATATAGGGTGATAAAAAATAAGTTGGACAATTATATAATACCTTTCCTAAAATAATTGTTTGATGCATGTAGATCCCAAATTTTACACAAAATGCCGCCCCCCAAGACTTAACTAAAGCCTAAAATAATTAACATACGTTGGTATGATTTGAAATGATCGTTTTAAATTTGACAAAATTTATATTATATTGGAACAACTATAAGTATTTTTAGTAACAAGTTGCAAAAGATTTTTTGCAAAATTTCCTTTCTATGAAAAAATCAAAAGGATTACAAAAAAATTGTAGTCATTTTATAAAATAATGAAATTGGCTCATTTGATTGTGATTTGACCTAGAAATATCCACACATATATCTTCGATGGTTGTAGTGCTCATGGTTGGTATCTTATTTAAAAGAATATTGATAAGCAATAATAGGTTAATAACATTATTAAAAAAAGGAAAAAACAATGTGAAATTCATTGTTAATCACTACAAAGTCAAACAATGTTTAGATAAATTTTTTAAATAAAATAATACTAGAACTCTTGTATTTCGGTGATACACGCTATGGTATTAACGTTATCACGTTGGAGACTTTTGGAAGTAAAAAATCTCTCTTTAATTTCGTTTGTTATTTTACATCGAAAAAATTGGATACTATAACAATTATATTAAAAAAAGATTTTCATGTTTCATTTTAAATAGTCAATTTTTAAATTTGATACTTTTAAGTTTAAAAACTACACAACCTATATACACCATTTTATGCCTTGATGATTCAAGCAAACCAACCAAATTGGTAAATCATTGTGGAAAAAAATGTGTCTGTTGCAACTGGTATTCACAAAAAAAATTGTCCCATACAACAACATTATTAACATGTAGTTCTATGGGACAAAAAAAATTGCAACTGACACCTTTTTGAATAATAAATTTAATGAATAATTAGATCAATCAATAGAAATGTTAATGGAATTGATAGGTTAACATTAAATTTTTTTTAAAATGTTGATTATTTATATATAGCCTTATTCATTTTGCTAGAATGGCGTTGAATCCGGAATGGATAGGGAAGGTCCAATAAAAACAAAGTAGGAATGGAAGGTTTTATAATGATAACAATTTTTTTTTCCAAACATTCAAGATCAAGTTAATGTTGAAAAAAATTGGTTTGATATAAAATTGTAAAAGCTCTTTTTGCAAATTTTGCAGTTTATCTTGTTAAAAAGATAAGGTCATATTTCATTACATTTTACATGTTTTGTTTTTGAAATACAAACGTAAATGATTTTGAAAGCATATTATGCAAAATTTCAAGGTTACTTAAATTGTAAAAATCTCATGCAAATTAGCCTTGTTCTCATAATTAATTACATGTCCTTTTCACTATGCATAGTTTAACATGTCATGCATTATCCTTTTTAATGACCATAATTTAACATAATCATCAAACTTCAAAAATGTAATGATCCAAAATCCTTTCCTTCATGCATACGTCCTCCTCCAGAGGAACACATAATAATTAACAACATAGATTTTTTTGGTAGCATATTCAACAAGACGAGTAATTTTCTCACCCATTACAGAACCCATACTACCTCCCATAAATTGGAAATCCATAACTCCAAGAGCAATAGGAGTCCCATTTAATTTTCATGTACTCATTTGAACAACATCAATCAAACCTATTCTTTTTTGATTAAAAACAATACGATTTTTGTACAAATCTTCATCAGAAAATTTGAGAACATCTCGAGCAATCATATCTTCATCCATAGGATGCCAAGTCCCACAATCAATTAAAAGTTCGATTCTTTTTGTACTACTCATTTGCAAATGATATCCACACTCTTCACAAATACATATAGGAATGAGTGCACCCTTGATTATTTTGGAAAGTGAATGAATAGGTTTGCCTTAATGGGCTTGCTTCTTCACTAACTTTGCAAAATAATCAAGGGCTTGCCCATTCTTTAGTACACACTCTTTGTTTTTTTGCTACTTAAATAAACAAAATATCATGTATTCTTTGACCTTGCTTTGGAAGTAGGCGACACTTGCTTGTGCACGTTTGATAAGGTCTTCAAACTTTCAAGGATTGCACAACATTTTGTTATGGCAAAGATTGTGCTTGAAATGTACATGATGTTTGGTGTCTTGAAGCAATGCATGTAATTGTGCAAATCTTTGTCATGTGTCATGCTTCCAATATTGTGCTTGAAGGATATACAATGTTTGGTATTTTGAAGCAAGGCATTTGATTGTGCACATATTTGATAATGATAAGCCATGTAAATATGACAACATCTTGTTATGGCAAAGATTGTTCTTGACGGATATACAATGTTTGGTTTTTTGAAGTGAGGTATTTGATTGTGCACGTGTCTAATAAGGTTTTCAAACTTTCAAAGATTTGCATAGCATTTTGTTATGATGAGGATTGTGCTTGAAGTGTATATGATGTTTGGTGTCTTGAAGCAATGCATGCAATTGTGCACATCTTTATAATGTGTCATTCTTTTGACATTGTGCTTGAAAGACATATAATGTTTGGTCTTTTGAGGCAAGGATTAGGTTATGCACATATTTAAATGAAGATGAGACAACATTTTGTTATGACAAAGATTGTGCTTAAAATGTATATGATGTTTGGTGTCTTCAAAGCAATGCATGCAATTGTGCAAATCTTTGTCATGTGTCATGCTTCCACAATTGTGCTTGAAGTATATATACAATGTTTTGTTTTTTAAAGTGAGGCATATGATTATCCAGGTATTTGATAAGGTCTTCAAGGTCCAACAATAGTTCAACATTTTGTTATAGGAAAGGTCCAAGTGCTTGAAGTGTGTATCATGTTCAGCATCTTGATGCATGCAATTGGGCATATCTCTATCATGTCTCATGTTTCCCAAGCTTGACACATGTTTGATTACTGGCAACCAAAGTTTGTGCTTGAAGGGAATATGATAATTGTTTGCTTAAATCCAATGTGTTTTTTTTTCAGAAGCACAATCAGGTTGGAACCTGATGGAACATATTCCGAGATGTTGAGAGACAATTCTCAATTTGATTGAAATCAAGACATTCTATGGACATTACAGTTTCTGATCTTCATCTTCATCAAAGATCTTGAATTTGAAACTCTCTGGAATGTAGCTGCAGGGAATGTTTTCTTGGCAATCGCACTTTCTGGTTGTTGCTGATCTTCCTCAAGGCTCTGTCTGCACACAAGGAGAGGGAAGAGTATGCTGTGGTTGTATGTGTGTGTTTGTTGCTCTGAAGGAGGACCTCTCTGCAGCAGTGGGAGATAGCAATCACAACTTTGGAAGGATTTGGAATACAAAAGACATGTAGAGATGATGGTCAATAGATTCATCTCTTAGCTTTTGGGATTTTAGTTTCTGGTTGTGGAGAAGACCTTGATTTCTGATTCCTCCTATTTTGTCTCTCTGATTTTACACTGGTCATGTGCAAGATTACTGCTCACTGCTGTTGTTGGTTCTTGGTATCGAGCTGGAGAATGTAACTCTCCTAACACATATACAAGCAGTTAGAGCTTCTCTTGGAAAGGATTTTCATGTACTAGATGTAGAAATGGAAGCTTACAACAGGAGAATTTGGCATTTCCACATTTGCATTCCATTCTGGGTGCCGGATCTTCATAGCACTCCTGCTTTGATATGCTAAATCTATTTTGCTGATACAGAATGGAGACAAACAAACGCATCATGTGAATCAAGATTTTGTCTTGGACATGTTGGGGTTTGTGCAACATGATATGAGCAAACTCCTTTCCTTGTCCGGAAGGTTTTGCAAAGGATCTTACAGTGACAATAGTGACATGGTGAAGGCTTTCAGCTTTTTTCTGTGGAAGTGAATATAACTTGGAGGTCCTGCAGTAACTCACAGCTGCAATTTTGGTGCATACAGTTGTTGCAAACTAACGTTTCTGGGTGCAGGCTGATTCAGAGCTTGAAATATAAGGCAGTGCTGAATGCAGGAGCTTATGGTCAAGTTGTTGGAAGGGGTGTGTAAGTTGCATTTTGTTTGCAAAGCTTCCTTTGTGCCCTCTGTTGCAAACTACCAGATTTTTAGACTACCCATTCATCAAAAGAAACTGAGAATGAAGCTCATTTTGATTCTGCCGTCTGAGCAGTCTTCTGGAGCTTCCCCAGTGGCAGTGTCCACGACCTGAAGAAAATTTGATTACAGGTTCTGGTATTGTCAATACATTGCATGCATGACAATCACAGGCTTCACCAGATTCTGTACTTACGATTCAGTGAGAAAATCTGTGGCTGTTTTGCTGAGGAGAAGACTCACGGACACATAATCAATCTAATGCTGCTTTTACAGACTGGATGGTGGTGCAGGAAGGCTTACAGTTTTAGGGTTTAGGATTGATCATGCCATGAATTTCTTTCCTCAGAGGCACAGGAATGCTGTGAGGTTTTTCTAGCATGTACACTATCTTGCTTGACTAGTTGTGATGAGGTTTGGACAACAGCTGCAAGAGTCTATATTAGATTGTATCTTATGTGCTGACTTTTGCAAGATTTAGTTGACAGTGTCTTGAATTGCTTTGGTGAAGCCTGATAACGGCAGGGTTGTTGAGAATGTAATGTTGTGAAGTGCACAGGTCTGGATAGATCAAAGAGAAGGTTTGTGCTGTCTATGATCATGTTATGTGGAGTTATGTCTAAAATTGGTGGTTGACATTGATTCTCCACACATTGAAGGCTTTGTGATAGGATTGGAAAGTTCAACCCTGTAGACAAACATTGCTACTTCTCCTCTCCTCTCTGCTGGTTGTCATCTCAGCATTTCGATCATATGAACCTTCATATATGTAGCACCTGTCTTTTCAATAGCTCAAATCTGCTGTTGGAGATGTGCACAGGTCTCTGAAGAAACACCCATGACCCATCCTACTGTTGAAGCAAATCAATGAGCAAAACAAACTTTCGTGTTTGATGACAACAACCAAGGTGTGAGACCAACCATATTCCTCAAGAACACATGTCAGATCTTCGGTGCAATGTGAATTGTATGTATCAGGTGCATTGGAGATCCCAGTTGAGGTACAAATGGGCAACGTTGCTACTGATGCATGATTACACTCCACTGCATGGAGATGTATTGACATTGAAACGTAAACCTACCTACACAGTAAGCAGACACACCAGAAAGGTCAGTGCCATTCTGCACTGTGGAACATTCTTGTTTACTGCATATATTCAAATATACTTCAGTTTCTAAATTGCCATTTGTCTTAACAGGGATCAAGCTGATTATCAAGCTTGCTAAACCCAGAGGATTGTAAGCAGCAATCACTCGTCTTATTGGAGAAGTCTCTTGGCAACTCAGCTTGAGCTGAATTATTGATCACAACACTAAACTACTGCACTTGCAACAGGTTTGCATGCTGGAACCAGAGACAAATGCTGGGACTTCTACTGAATGTATATCATGCCATTCATCAAGACATTACACAGTCACGATTTTGGAGCATCAGGCTGGTTGGCAGGCACAGAAGACTTGACTTCAGGCAATTCATTCAAAGCTTCACCAACCCGTTGAATTGTTGGATATGCTGCCTGCATACAGGAACAAGATACACACAAACTTCAGTGTAGTGATGGATCCTGTTTCATCCCAAAGACAAGTATGATAACATGTGCAATTCATACAAGGGATCTCCGTCCATGGAACAAGGGTACTCGTTCATAAGACTTCAAACTATATGATTGCTTGAGCATGTACCAGATCCATCTGGAGACGAATTGCATTTCCAAATTGGGGAACCAACACAATGTCTGCCTGCAAGCAGCACAGAAGTGATGGTCAATCTCCAATGAAACAACAAGAGGTAAAGAAGAATGTGCAGAAAAGATGTAGGACTAACAAAGAGTGCAAAAACAAAGAAAAACATGATCTTACAAGGGTAACTGTGTCCCCAAAACAGTACTTCCCAGCAGTTCTTATAAGTATTTGCTCCAGTGCTGCATCCATGCACCCCTCATGCAAAGACAATTGGGTATGCAAAGGCTTGAACATTGTCTATGCAACTACAGAAAGTGATCTGCTGTTAGAATTCTATGGTAATAATGTCCTGCTGTTTTTTATATCCCTTTTAAGCCTTGTCTGCCTCTTGAGACATTGTGTTTGGTTTGGATATCATAACTCACATGACAACTTTCTTACAAATGCAGATAAGTGTCGGATATGGGCGGTGAGAGTTCAGTACCAGAAAAACCCTTCCTATAAACGTCTTGTATCCACTTCAGTTGCTCTTCTTTGCCAAACTTTGCCTCTATCGTAGCCTGCAGTACAAGTGTACAAGCTGACATCACTGAATGTTTCTGATGTAAATGTGCAATCAATATGGGAATAGGAAATGAACATGACAAAAAATGGTTCAAAGCATGTACCGCACCAGAATCCCTCCCATTTGAAGAGGCTGAATATAAGCTGATATCAAACTCACCACCTGCCACATCCAACAAACCTGTTCAGCAGTCAACAAAGAAGAAGAAGAAGAAGAAGAAGAAGAAGAGATGGATTCCTGAACAATCACACTACTGATTCAAAGCTCAAAATATGAGAGCAGGTAATCTCAAGACCTGATGAATCTGTGCTCTTTGTACAAGATCTTTTGGCAAAAGAGGCCTTTTGTCAGGAAATCTCTCCTCCAAATACTGCAAGGCTCCCCTTCACCCTTGTCAACGTCTCTAAGACAGCCTTGAAAAATGGAATCTTTGGACAGAAAAATAAATGCTAGATACACGACATAGTTGCAACAGCCTTGGAGGAGGTCAGTGATGGTCAGGACACAGAGCTTCAAACCTTGCTAAAATACATGAAAACCAAGCTGTGTTTTTATCAAGGGTGTAGGAGAAAGGAAGATGTACCAGCAAAATCCCAATTGAATCCACCAGAGTTACACCATCAATGGCCAACACTGGGACCATCTGCAATGGGTTCAGCTTTGTGAACTCTGCAGCAAATTTGATGATCATTAGAGCAGCAAGTCAAATCTTCCCCTACAATCCATAACATGCAACAGATATAAAAAGGATCAAAATGCTGGTTCATTCCAAATCTGAAATGCTTTGTAATCTGAAATGCATGTCTTGGACTTATGCTTCCAAGACTCCATTGCCTTGTGAAACTCTCTAGAAATTCTGGAGGATGTTGTGATCCCCAAGAAAGACTTTCCATCTGCAGTGTACCATCAAAAGGAGAGAGATCTACAGTCTCACCATCACTAAATTGCTCTCCTCTTGAGAGATCAACAGCCTTGTACTCATAAGGGATGCCTGCACATGACCACCCGATGAAAAGAATCAAAATGATCTTCATTCTGACAGTCTGAAATACATTTTTGCATACAAAAAATGAAGGCACCTTCAACCTTGTGTGCAGTTCCACTTTTAGACAAGATCAAATGTTGAATTTTGGGGAAAGGGAAAGTTATGACCACCCACCAGGTTTTTCCTAACATACCTTTGAACAAAAGAGCAAGTTGCACCCGCCATGAACATGAGCTCAGATGGTATGCGTACAATGTCACTTTCTGTGGCAGCTGATCTGTTCTTGTATGCTGCACCCCCCAACTATTTTCTCAACAATTTTCTACATTTTAAAACCAGATGTTTACAAGGGATGCATTTGGTCAGGGCTATTGCACTTGACTCAAATCCTCCCCTAAATGTTTGATCTGTTTTCACATACTGATATTGCAAGTCTTATTATCAATATTGTTTAACCAAGATTAAAAGTTCATTGTACTTCACAAAACAAAGAGGGGAGAAGCTGAAAGGTCCAAGAAACATGAGCTATGGTGTTTCTTTTTTGCTTTGAGTGACACATAGCTATGGTGTTTCATTTGAGCTATGCAAATGAGCTATGTGGCAGTGCAAAGAGCTCGTCTCAGCGATGGTGTTTCTTGACCTTTGAGCTAGTTTCTGACAAGAAAAGCTGCGACATTAACGAGATAGAAGATGCCCAAAACCGAATTTTCTCCAACAACAATACACTTCACTCTTCGTGAGAATGAGGAGAAGTGATGAGGAAAAAAAAAACCAGGTTGACATAAATTTGTGGGGGAATGAGGGATATGGTGATTGCAGTACCGTCGTTACTTGGGTTGCCATTTCGGAGTCTGCAAATGTCAGCTTCTCAGAGCAACCCCGACTTCTGATGGTGTTCCAATCCAAACACTTTGCAGACGTCAAAGCTCTTTGTTGTGGATAGATCTTCACAAAAGGCGAAGAAGAAGAAGAAAATGCTACAACACCAACTCAGGAAAAAAAGGATTTTTAGGAACAAAATAGTAGTCTCTCCAGGAGTGAGTGCATAGATTAAGCCACACTAAAGTGACACTTCTAAATAAGAGTTCACATGTGAAGGAGTGAAGTCCCCACCAGAGTGGCGACATTCCCAAAATGTGGGGACATTCTCAACATAAGAGGGACATTAGATCTCCCCAATCAAAGTTTTGCAGCTTGCCATTGTGTGTCTTGCATGGTTCATGTTCTGATGTTCTGCACAGAACAAATAGTTTGGCATGTTCTAAACAAGAATTTAAAGAAGCTTTGACATGTTCCACAAAAAGAACTTAAAAAAGAGATTCAAACCCAGTACCATAGTGAACATGATCTAGTTATTATTTACCGACTTTGCATTTGATATTTGATTTATTTTTGACATTTTCAAGTTTTCAATCCAACCAAGTTTTCAATCAAATCAAACCATAGAACCTGGGAAGGTTTTTTTTTTTTTTAAAATTCTTAACACCATTGCCAAGTTTGATGGGAGTGTTTAACTATCTCGGGGACAAAGTGGTAATCTTGTTTAGCCTATTAGTAAGTGTAAGTTATTCTCCTACTCTCAAATAGTGCGACCTTACACCAACAAGTAGGCATATGTGTCTTCCCACTTGTAAATATGTAAACATAAGATTTGTCCTCTTTTGTAGGAGAGTTTTAACCCATATAAGGTACCTTCCAAATACATGTGACCCTTTTGGAGCATTTGTATCTTTTGTCAACTTGACCTTTGCATATTTACAAGTCCAAAAATTTCATGTTATTCAAAGAGAGAATTTCATCCAAATTATGGTTTAGAGGCTATTGTGTTAATAGTAAAGTAGTTTCCATCTGTACTCACTATTTGAGCCTATAGCAATGTCTATCAAATCCAACATGATAAACAATTTGTTTTTCAATCCTCAACCATAGACATGAAAAATGAGACAATATAACATGAGAGATTATTTAAGTTCAACTATATGGGTTAACCATCATTTGCTAGCCAATCAAGAATAATTATTTTATTGTGCAACACTCTTTTATAAACACCAAAAATATTGTACAAATTTACTAGTGCAAATGACATTTGCTATGCCCAATCTAACAAATCAAATTATACTCATCCAAAATATATGCAAGCCATCAATGGAACGGCTCTTACATGGGTACTTATGTAGATAGTATAATGGGGGAAGTATGAGGGTTTCTGGGATGCAGTTCATCCACAACAGAGTCATAATGGGTTTCCAACGGATGGTGGAACTGTGGGTGCTCTTGGTCACATAATCCTTCGAAGTGTTGAGGGTAGTTGTTGTAACTCAATGCGAAAATGCATGTGACAGTAATGAGTTTTGACAGATGGTGCTGATTTAAAGTTTGGCAGGGCAGTGTGCAATCAAGAAGAGTTAAGCAGAGCTGAAAGTCTAAATAATGGGGTGGAAGATGGTGATCAGCATCAAAGAGGAGCAAAGTCTTATGCCAACGAGGACACAAAGAAGAGGGACTCAGGATTGAGTTGAAAGATGATCAAACACATCCAGAAGCAAAGTGGAAACACCTGTGAGTCCATGAAAATTCTGCAGTTTGGTGTGCTTCAAAAGTCTATCTGAGCTTCTGTCTTTTGAGTTCTGTGAACATCACTACCATTAGCATGGTATTGATCACACATGGATGCTTCCATGAAAAAACCACACAACTGCATGAGAATTATTTCCTCCTACATACTTTTCCTACATACACTTTCAGTGTCGGAACACAACAGCTATTCCAAACGAAGAAAACCCACAAGTGTTATTCCCCACAAAGCCTTCAGATAAGTCAGTGGACTACACCAGTAATGGAGTTTAGTATGAGAGCTCTAATCAGTTTGTCTGCTGTCATTCTAGTCCCACAGGATAAACACCCCAGCCAGCAAGAATTGTAGGAGCTTGATCATTAACTTCAGCTCTCATCACAAATCTTTTATCCTGGTTGTGTTCCTGTAGAATGGAGATCATATAGCTCATGCTCTTAATGCAAACAGATGTGAAGAGAAGAATAACCAATTAAGTCTTGTGAGCTACATCCTAGATCAAAAAACTCTACACAGATATACAGATTCAATCATCACTGCCTCTACACAAACTACTACCATTCACAATATAATAAACTCCACACAAGATACAGAGGTTTGATCACTCACCTCTACATGAACTACCACCATTTTCACAGTGTAATGCAACTACAAACCCCATCCAGCTCAAGCAATGACTACCCATGAGAAGAGAATGCAAATGCAGTATGTGCATTCTCTGGACAGACAAAAATTCACTCTGATACTAAATCATTTGGTTTAGGGAAAAGCTACAAGACATTGGAGACCATGATTCAAAAGTCTGAGCAGTTGGATTCATTGCTTATCAGATTGACTACGTGTTTACAGTAACAAAGGGCATTTCCCTGATGTCTTTGCATTGGGGGAAAACTTCCAGCATTATGCTGTCGCTGTCTCCTACACAAAATTGACTTACAAGAGGAGACCTCTCTGTGTGTGTCTCTAATCGGATCTATCACCAAAATGCTCAAAGATCCTTATCAGCACTGAGATTTGCCAGTACCTGCGAGTCATTGTACTGCGTTACTGCTTGCACAATTGCCCGAGCTCGCTTGGTTGGATTGGCAGACTTGAAGATCCCGGATCCGACGAAGACGCCATCGCATCCTAACTGCATCATAAGAGCGGCATCAGCGGTAGTGGAGATCCCCCCGGCAGCGAAGTTGACAACGGGGAGTCTTCCCAGCTGCTTGACGAGCTTGACAAGTTCATAAGGCGCAGAGATTTGCTTGGAAAACGTGAAAAGCTCGTCATCTTCCAGCATTTGCAACTTCCTCATATCGCCTAACACAGCACGTGCATGTCTGACAGCCTCAACGACGTTTCCGGAACCCGCCTCTCCTTTGGTCCTGATAATCGCTGCGCCTTCTGCAATCCGACGCAGAGCTTCTCCCAAGTTGCTGCAGCCGCATATGAACGGCACGCGGAAGTCGTGCTTGTTGATATGGTTCTCGTCGTCTGCTGGTGTCAGAATCTCGCTCTCATCAACGTAGTCAGCTCCAATAGCTTCCAGAATTTGAGCTTCCACAAAATGTCCGATCCTCGCTTTGGCGATCACCGGAATGCTCACTGCCTTCTTCACATTTTTCAACAAGCCCGGATCGCACATGCGCGCGACGATACCTTCCTTCTTTGCAGTTGCCGCCCTAATATCGACAGCCAGTTTGTCATGTACCATCACCGCGACCGCCCCTGCGTCTTCTGCAATGCGGGCCTGCTCAACATCCGTCACGTCTATAATCACTCCTCCTCGCAGCATTTGTGCAAGCCCGACCTTAACTGCATACGAAGACTTCATCAAGTCTCCACCATCATCAAGTACCGCAACAACACTGCTACTAGTCCCCGACGCTTCTTCTGCCATGCCAGAGCCTACCTACCTCCTCCCGCTTCCTTCTTTACACCACACAACTCCTTTCTCTCCTCAACTTCCTCCTCCTTTTTCCCCCGCTGCTTCTCGCACAGAAATCCCTCAAACAGCAACAACAACCCACGGGGAAAGAAAGAAAACAGACAAACCAAAAAGACTTAGTACAGCAACTGCAAAACACTCAAACAAGCTCTAGAGATCACCGAATTCGAAGCTGTAAACTGCAATCTGAGTCCAAGAGGGCGATCTTCCTCAACTGATCTCCAACAAAACGACGCGCGTGGAACATTTCAGTACGATCCGACCGCAAACGTCGATAGGTTTTCCAAATTTGTCGATCTTCAGTGCAGTTTCTCTCTCTCTCTCTCTCTCTCGCTCTCCCCCTCTCTCGCGCGAGAGCGGTATAGGGTCGTCTTTCTGAACCCCTCCGGGTAGGGTTTCTGCAGGTAGAGAGAACCGGTAAAGCGCCGGGGCAGAGACACCTCATGAAATGGTTAATTATGTCCAATTTAAATAAAATCAAAACTATGTTTGTTTTGACTAAAAATAAACTAATTACTTAATCAAAACAAATATTAAAATATTAAAACAGATTATTTATTTATTTATTTATTTATTGAATTGAATTACTAAAACAAATGAAAGTACATCGTGAGTTTCATCTGTTGTTTGTAATTCTTCATATAAAAATAAGGGATGATAATTGAAATATTAAAAAATGACATGACAAACAATGGAAAATCAAATTGAAAATTCTATATCTCTAATTATTACCAAAAAATAGAAAATATCTAATGTACACATGAAATTTGAACAAAAGAAAATTAAAACACAAATTTCAATTATATATTTTCACAAATGAAAGTCATTTAATTTGTGAGATTGCTAAAAATATATATTTAATAAAATAAATTTACATGGTTTTTTGCCCAATTCAGAATATAAAAACTAATGTAATGTACTAACATTTTAGAAAAAAATTTAAATAGAATTTATTTGATTGAAATATTGAATTAAATTAATCTTAAATTAATGTAATACATTTTACATTTTGAAAATTAAATTCATTATAAGTTTCAACGTAAATATGAAACTACATAATGAATTAAATAAAATATTGATATTAAAGACGTACATGTGTAATCAATTTCATAGTGAAATTATTTAATTATGTAATAACATTATAATTTTAATAATATATGTTTTCAGCATGTGAGCTGTTGGGTGAATGGCTAAGACTTTGGGTTGTTGTGTGTGGAGGGGTTGAAGGTTCAATTCCCATTTTGGACATGTTGTGAACATCATGTTATCACAATGATTTGTTGCAGGTTTGATGAATTTTCATCAATCAACCCAAATAATAATAATTTTGGGCGTTGGAATCATAAATCAACAGCAATTTCAATTTGTACTTGTCTATATATATATATATAATTTTTAATTATTTTTTAAAATTTTAAAATTAATATTGTCACGTCAACTAATTGTTTCAATCATTTTGAACAATCATATTTAGTCATTTCAATCATTTTTTTGTTTAAAATGACTAATCCATTTTGATCAATGACATTTTGTCCATCATTCATTATGATTCAAATTTCAATCAAATAAACCAACATAAAAACCATGTTATGTAGCAATGCATAACCTTCAACCTCATTTCATTAGTGACCTATTAATTAACATGAGATACCACCTTGTTGATCCAACGATTCCACAACCCTTCATTTCTTGGATGAAAATGTCATTTTCGTTTTTTTCATGGATGAAAAAGGATATTTTGATTCTCATTATAGTGGATATGTTGAATGAAATGTCCCCTCTTGTTAGTCACCTAGTCCATATTACATCCAAGTTTACCTTATCTATAATATGTAGATGTGTCATGGTGGGAGGCTAGGTCACACCACGCAATGAATTATGTAAAATATAATTATTAGAAAATTAACCACTTCTAGATGGTTTTGAAAACAAATTAAGATAACTTTTTCTAAAGTCAAAGTAGGTGTGGGATAATAAATAGACTTTTAAATTTTAAAAAAAAAATTGTTATCCCAAACGGTCCTTACTCCCATCATATTTTTATGTTTTTGATAATTATACTACTTAAAAGATATAAAAGGATTTTTTTTCTTAATATATAGATCTTAGGTTTCTTTTTGTTGCAAATCATTTTGGTGGCAAATGTCTTTTAATTTGAACCTCAAAATGCTTTTTTTTTAAAATGTTGTCAAAACTATTTTTTTGAAGAAAAAAATTGACAAATTTTTGAGATATTAGAATAAATTCAACATTAATCAATCCATCTTTTTTTTCTCTCTCTAATAACATGATATTGAATTGAATTGTTTGGCTCTCTTGATTAATGAATGGTTCATGTGTTCAACTACCCCAATTTGATGGGGTGTGCGCAATTATGTTAGGTACTAACAAATTTCATGTTGTTAAATAAGGTTGTGCAAGTAAATCACCTCTTATGTGTGCCTTGAAACAACCAATTTTCTTATTTGTTTCTTCTTGAACTTGTTTGAAGTACTTGAATTTTTTTTGAAGGTTTCATTTATCTTCTTCATGAGAAAAATCAATTTTTAAAAAAAGAACAATCATCTCTTAAAATAACAAAGAACTTAGAGCCATTGAATGATGCATGTTTCAATGAACCACAAAGCTTTGAGCAAATGAGTTGAAACTCTTCTATTTCAATTGCTGAAAGTTTTTATGAAGGAATCTCCCTTATTGTTGTTTACTAAGCAAATAGCTTTGACAAGGTTAATTTCTACATCCAAGCTTAGGTACACCACTTATGAATATGTAATCATGTTTGCATTCAAATTATGCATGTTTTGATAATTTAATTGGTGTGACATTTTATTTCAAAACTTTTCGTGCTTTTGAAACTAAGGGGATTAAAATGTACAAAATCTAGTATAATAGATTTTATCTACATCTCATGTATGTGAGATTTTATACACACCATTTGTATTATTTGTAGTTCAAAATTACAACTTTTCTAAGTGAACATTAAAATCCAACATCATTAAGCACTTTGAAGTAATACAAATTTCCTTTTGACAATGATGGAACTTATTTTGCGAATAGATTTGTGGTGGAATGATGCACGTAAAAAACATTAATTATGTCTTTGTTTTTTCTAATGTTAATCAAAGTGTCTAGTATGATTAAAAAAACATTTTTTGTAGGTATGATTAGGTGTAAATACCAAATATGTTACAAAATATGTTTAAAATGGCAAAATAATCAAATAAAGGGGGCCATTGTGGCTCTCCAAAATTTTGAAACAATCCTTATTATTCTAGTTACATGCTTTGATGCACCAAAATCTATGATTATTTTGATTTCCTCTCAAATTCTAGACTTACATTTACTAACACATTTACCAACATTTTAGTTGCAATGGTATTAATTAATGGGGTAGATACCAACTTAGCTTTATTTGGCAACTTAGGTTAATTGTAAGTTATTGTTAGTAGGTAAGATAACTACTATGTCCATTATTTTAGGAGGTGACACTAACTTTAGCTTAGGTTTTAAAAGGATTGAATGGCTAATTTAATATTAAACTAGGATCTAATAGAGGTTAAATGCCACTTTTGTTAAAGGTAGGATTTTTTGGATGAAGGAATAGTTAGGAGGAATAGGAGAAACACATAATCTCCCACTTTGTTTTGTTGTTGTAGTGAACATGATGTGTGTATGTGTGTGTGTGTGTTGAAAAATATATGTAGTTAGTAAAAGTCAAAAGGCTATAGTAACAATCCTTTCCTAGATTACAAAAAAAGGTGGTGATGTATAAATTTTAGGATATTGGCTTGCAATATTGTGCGTGTGTATTGTAATACTTTTATCATTTCGGCATAAATTAAATTATTATTATTTTGCCAAACTTTTGAAATTTTATTTATTATTTGTGTTGAAACTTCAATAAAATCAAAATCTCCATTGTCAAGTTTGAACCACAAACTTTCAAGGACAAGGACTTAAAATTGAGGCAATTTAAACACACTAAATTATTTCATAAGATTGCCAAGCACTTGTTTATTATTTTGTATAACCATTACTTGTGGAAATTTTCAAATTTTAAAAAATTAAATTTTGAAGTTAAAATTTAAATTTAAATTATTTATTCGACATTTTGATGCCAAAATGGTAAAGGTACTATGGTAATATGTTGGGTTTGAAATTGAATGAATCATAAGGGAAGTGGGGTGGATTGCAAATACTCCCTACCCCTCAAATATATATATAATTCTAGTCAAAAAATTTCGAGCCATGATGATCATGTGTAGTATTCATCAATGATAAATAGTAGCATGGATTATTGGGTCCTTGGAAATAACCACTTTTGTTGGCATGTCATTTCTAAAGTTCATCTTTTTCATCAAGTTGAGAGTAATAGCCACAATTGTTTTCCCATTCATCTTACTACCAAGTTTGCAATTGTTGACATCCATAGGTTTCATGCATTTTTTCATTGATTAGTAAAATGATTGGTCTCATTGCCATGATAATATTCATGTGTCCTTTAGTGTTTATTTTTCAAGTTCCATTGACCTTTAATTTTCATGAGTAGGAGAATCTTGTCAACTCAAACCAACACCTTCAACACTATCTTGTCCTTCCTCCTGAAATAATTTTCTAACCAACTAATGGAATCTTCCAAAGAAAATGCCAATGAACTTTGGACAAAAGGTTCATTGTTACATTCAAGCGCCCATTAAATAAGATCTAAATAAGTTATTCAAAATAATCATCAATCTTCACAACAATGCATGCAAATCAAGTGCGTATATTTCCTTGAATTCTTGTAAATATAAATCTAGTCAAACATAATCATACATTTTCAATTCAATGCAAATTGCTTGTTAAGTAATGTTTTTTAAGTCATGTCTTTGGATTTGTACATTTGTTAAAGCAATGTCCAACAAGCATGTGGACCTCAACACGATCATATAAATATGAAATTGTTTGAATTTCTATTGTTGTTATCAAGATTACCAATGTTTTGTTTTTGCATTGATCAATGTCAAGTACAAAGGATGAAGGCACAATAAAGTTATTCATGAAGTGATCCTCACTTTGGGCCTCACTCTACCCTCTCATCCTCACTTTTTAGTTATCCATAAAGTCCCCCAAAATGAGGATCACTTTTCAAAACTAAGGATGAACTCACAAAGCAATTTCTTTTCCAACCACACCTTGGTCTATTAGATCCAACTAAATCCTACTACATTTTCCCATTTCTTCATGCACCCAATATTTTTTTCACATGACTAGTAGCTACCAAATGTTGCACTCTCTCCCTCAACTTGCAAAAGAATCCAAAAATTGAACCTCCTCACAAATTGTTGACAAAAGAAGGGGGAAAAGAAAACATCAAGATGGCAAGAGAAATATTGCATCCCCCCCACCCTCCTCCATTACATATAAGCCAATGAAAAAGCTTTTTGCTTCAATATTGTTTTGAGCTTCAACTTTTGAAACAAAACAATTATGAAAAAGGCCAAAATGAAGGTCATTTTGATTTTTTCATTCCTCCTCTTTTACTTTTACACTTAAGTTAACAAACCTAGAGATAAAACCACATTCCATGAATCAATGTGTTTACTTTTTTTGGAAGGGTTGTAGTCTTTTTGTAGGAAAAACCATTTTTCATAGAAAGGAATCTTTGAATGAAATATTTTACAACTTGTTATTAAAATATTTATAGTTGTCCCGATATATCACCTTTTTTTGTTAATCATTTTTTAATAAATATGAATTTTTAAAAATGTATATATATATATTTTAGATACTTGTGTTTCATCTTGAAAAATGATAACTTCAAATCATGTTAAAACATGATAATTACTTTGAAGTTTAGTTTCTTGTATACAAGTTACAATTATTTTTTAGACACCATATACATTGCACCACATTTACATGTTGTAAATGACTTAGGAATTTCAAATAAACCTTAAATTTCAATCTTTTGGGAAAAAATCAAATTATAGGTTTCTTGTATTTTGCATTTTTTTACGTTTGTTTAATAGTCCATTATTATTACAAAAAAATTGAGCTTACAAAATTTTGTAATATGAAAATTAAGGGGCCTTTTGTGATAGTAATCATTTTTTGTGGAACACCTATTCAAATTTGAAGGTCCTTTGTTTAAACCAAAACTCAAAATTGAATTTTTTTATGATTCGATCTATATTTGTCAACATCCATATTAATTATAAAACACAACTTGCCATGACTAACAAGTCATTAGCCCTCAATTGACATTTGACCAAACCAATGCCAAGTAATAGGAGGGAGTTGCAACTATATAACTTTCAAATAGTTGGAATTTTGCCACATTAATTTTTTTTTGACTCAATAAGGGACTTCAATCTAAATCTTTTGATAGTAAAAATGTGTAATTTGGGTAAGAAATTAAAAAATCCCCATTGTTGAAAGTGCAATTTTATGAATTACTACCAACTTTCAAATTTTGGTGTTTTTGGAGTATTTGATTTAACTACCATAGTTCAACGATCCTAAAACATTTGAAGGTTGGCATGTGAGGTTGGTGGAAAAAGAAATTCAACATTTTGACTGGAGATGAGGTAGAAATAAATGGTCAAAGTTGAACATACAATGGTCATTTACACACAAGCAAAAAAAACAAAAAGTTATTTTTATTGTTCTAGGGCATATTGTTGAGGCCCAATCTATCTCAAAACCTTCCCAACTCCAATTTCAAAAATATCAAAATTGGACATTTCAAGGTGGTTGAAGATTTTTTCCATTTTAAAACTTAAATTTGTAAATAAATGAGCTTGAGAAACAAATTGCACATGAAAGAGGCAAAAAATAACAAGGAAGGTGTAATTTATAACATATAGTTGTCCATTTTTGACTTGGGATAATATAGATAGGAATATTAAGGAAGAGGCAAATCATTTTGGTATGCACTGAAGTTTAAAGGTTAAAGTGGCACAACTTAGGCATATGTAAAATATAGTACAATTTTAATCGTGATTTGACATGGTTTTTGGCTCATGGAAACATGGTTTTACCCTTGGAAGCTCAACAAGCTCCACCTTATACCAATTTTCCACCATGTTCCCAATGTGTTTTATGTTGCAACAAGATTTCGCAAAATATTTGCACAAAATATAATTAGCACAAAATAGAAAATGTAGGAGGAAACTCATATAATCCTCGATTTAAAAGGGGTTTTGAGTTCCTTCTACATTTTCCCTCTTCAACACATGCCCATTGTGACACTTCAATCTTGTCACATATTTTAAGCAAACCCAAAAACCAAACCTTAGGTTTTCCCAACTCAAATTGGTGTTATATTTATAGTGACAACTACATATGGTGCTACACTTGGTGTTATCATTATTGTTACAATAACAAATGTTCCATGTAACTTGACGAATTACTGTTGGTTTAGAAGTTGAACTTTCAACATTCACATTGTATTTGCCATTGAAGACTAATGACCATGGTTCTTCCTTCTTGAGTAGTTTTTTTATTTGAAACTTTCACAAGTGGGTGGGTGAAACGTAAGATGGCTCAAAAAAACAACATTTAAATACATTCCCAAAGTCCATTTCTTTTGTCTAGGAGCCATATAAAAACTAAGCAATACAATCCATTAATTCCAAGCAATTTTTTTTCATTAATGTGTATGCCCAACTAGAGATAATTGTTTTATACATGTATACGTAAACCTAACATAAAATGAAAATTTTTCTATAATGAAATAGATTTTGGAAAAACCCAAGTTTTTGATGCTAACAAAAAAAAACAAAGAACATTCAAAATAACCTACATTTCACATGTAAAATCCTTAGAAAACTTTTGTGATATAATTTCTAACTAATATGGAGTCTTTAACAATGATTATATTAGTCATTAAACCATTTTGAAATCCATATACATGAAATTTGTTGTCAAGGGTGAAAAGTTCATGAATTTCACTTCACAAATCCATAGATCTTTTAAATTTGTAGGTTATGCATGATAAATACATACATAATGTTCGTACTCAAGTTAATAATATCAAAGTAAGTTCATATTGAAAAAATATGACATATAACATATAAATGTTTAGTGCTTGAGTTGGTTCAACAACAAGGTGCTCAATAATAATTTTTTTGGTCATTTAGTTTTTGCAATAATAATAATTTTTTTTACAACTAAACATTACAGTTTATTTTTTTGGAAATTTCAAAAAAAAAAATTGTGCCTAACTAGTCTAGGCATTACAATATTGCATTTACATTCACATTACGAAAATGTGAACCACCTTACCTTAAATTGATTAAGTTGTATTTTGAAATGCCTTCCAATTCGGGAAATTTAGAAATTTAGTCATTTCAATTTGAATTCTAACATAATCAACATTTAAAAACTTGATAATTACATTGCAACTATAATAAGCTTAAATAAGTTTCAAGAATTCTATTAATCTTTAATGTAATTACTTTAAATTAAACTCATTATTAGTTGTCCATGGCTACAATTGTTTTTATACAATGCTAAATTTAGTAAACAATGAAACATCATGATGTTCATTGTTTATTTTTCATCCATAACATATATGGTTCATTCACCAATGTCCATTTTACATTCATAACATATTTGTAGTTTACTTATAGTTTACAAAGGTAAGGTTTTCAAAAAGGTTCATTGAATGTGGAAAGTCATGAAAGTTTCATTAGCTAGGTCTCGAAAGGGGTATAAATAAAGATAAAAAACCCTCCATTACCTTTAGTTTGTTCAACATGAATATATAGTATGACTTCATACCATAGCCTTATTTGCTTCATTTAATTTTTATGTTTTCATATGTAATTAAAATAAAATTTTGTTTGATTATTTTGCATATTTTGCGTTCTTGTTTTCATTTTCATGTTTTGTGTTTGAATTTAAATTTAGGCTTGCCTTTGCCATATTCCATCTTAGTTTTTGTGTATTTTGAAAACCATTTGTTTTCATAGTTTTTGTGCATGTGATAGCTTGTTTAGTTTATTGAATATTTGGAATGGATCGAGTTGAAACAACATATGTTAGATGCAATTTTTTTGACAAATCTTACATTTGAGTGGTTTTAATGAAAGTCTTCCCATTCCATTTTGATGTTGTGTTTTGTAATGTTGTATATACCCGTTTGCTTTTTCAAGGTATAGGATTCAATTTTGATAACATTTTGATTACAATTGGTGTCCTGGTTATTGGCTTTTTAAATGTTGATGTTTGGGAATGTTGTAACATGTAACGATATCAAATGAAAATTTTCATTTTTTCCTTTATTTCTTGCTTGCATCATGTTAATTTTATTTTTTTCAAGTTGTGTAGTTAGTTCTACAAGAAACACTTGGTCGTTTTCCTTCTTTGCAATGAAGTTGTACCCTTAAATTTGAAATCCAAGGTGATTTTTCTTTGCTTTTTTGTGTTGGTGTGTCCATTTGTTTTCCGAGTGCACTTGTGTTTATGTATGTCCTTCATGGCTACGGAGCTTTAAAATCATCGTTAATTTTCAAAATGGTTTAAACATTTGTCTTTTCTTTCTTTAGACTTGTTTTATATAATTTTTTCTTAACAACATTTGTGTTTTTTAGGTCCTTATTGACTGCATAATGCTTAAAAACTTGGAATGTGGTTTTTTTTGGTTGAACTTTTGACTCTACAAATGGGGTAGAATTTTTGTCACCTACCTTGTTTCCTAGTTTGTTGAACCCACAATTGATGAATTTCCTCCTATTGCATTTGTGGCTTATGTATCTTTGGAGGGAAAAAGCATAGTGCCTTTTAAAGTTACATTCAAAGTCACTTTTGGAAATCCTATACAAAATCACATTTAATGAACCAAAGAAGAATAAACGAAGGAAGTTTAAGTGGGAAGTGAATTGGGTTTCCAAAAAAATTTGGTTGTAAGATTTTGCTAGTTTGAACATGTTTGTGGAGAGGATGGCAAGATGAAAATGGTTTGATATTTGATCCAAAATTGAAGTGAGAGATAAATTATTAGTGCTAGAGGTTTGATTATTTAACCAAACATTCAAGTTTGAGGAAGTGCACTATGGCTAAAATGGGAGTTGTTGGCACATATTTTATGTGTCTTACTAATGCACATGTGCACAATGAAAAGTTGTATGCATCCATTAAGCTTGACACAAATGCTACTCAAGTTGCACATAAGAGCATGACGTCAAAAAAAAAAAAAAAAAAAACAAATATGTTATAATTTAATCACTACTCTCAAAAAGCCATCTCTTTTTTATTTTTTAAATTTTTTC
>Ga0116231_10000261_pt1 | contig 81450 bp, 61 predicted proteins | sample S1TSphgellanicum_2_FD_89695 | JGI IMG/M metagenome (GOLD analysis project Ga0116231, IMG submission 89695) | Host-associated microbial communities from peat moss isolated from Minnesota, USA - S1T2_Fd - Sphagnum magellanicum MG | ecosystem: Host-associated > Plants > Peat moss > Unclassified... | reverse complement strand
TGTTTATTTGGATGCAAGTTTGAAGTTTGGAGAAAGAAGATACACCTCATTCTTTTTCAAGTAAGGTTTTTCTTCATTATTATAAGTTTTTTTTTTAATTAATTTTTTACTCTTTATTTGGTTTCTTCATTTTTGTAATTTTTTTTCTTTTAAAATTATTTTACTGTTTTTTCCTTTCCTTGTTTCATTTGTTTGTATTCCTTTTTTATAATTTTTGCGTTTTTTTTTTAAAAAAAAGTCCGGGAAATTTAACTGACACAAAAAAAAACCCAAAAAAAAATAAAAAATAAAAAATCCGGGCAGTGCCCGGAAACTGCCCGAACAGACGGACAGACAGACATGTAACTTTAATATATAAGATTCTGCCCATTCATCATTTTTCCCAACTTCCCCAAAATTATCCACTTCTTTTCAGTTATGTCAAATTTATCAACTTTTTCCCCCCTTCCCCAAAATTACCCGCTTCTTTTCAATTATGCCAAATTTATCAACTTTTGCCCCCCATCCCCCAAAATTATCCGCTTATGTCCACTTCTCCCCCTTTATCAACTTTTGCCCCCCTTATGCCCCGCCTTTTAATTTTTCCCGCCCCTATGCCCAAATTTTCTTTCCCTTATGCCGCACCTATCACCTTTTGCCCTCCTTCCACCCCCCATAAATATTTTTCCCAAACTTATTCCCTTTTCTCCCATTATATTTTAAACCTTTTTCCCCTTTGCCCTACTTCTGCAAAACCATGTTTTAACTTTCGCCCTGCTTATGTTCCGCCCTTTTTTTTTCCCACACTTATGCCAAAATTCCTCAACTTTTCTTCCCTTTATGCCCCGCCTTTTCCTATTATGCCCAATTTATCAAATTTTCCCCCCCTTATGCCCAATTTATCAAATTTTCTCCCGTTACGCCCACTCCTCATCTTTTTTCCAAACTTATGTTCATTCTTTCCCCTTCTGCCCCTTTATGCCAAACTTATTTGCTCTTGCCCCCGATATTTTTTAATCATGCCCTGCCTTTCCGCCCTTCCCCGCCTTATGCCCGACTTATCTTCTTATGCCCCCCTCTACCCGCCTTCTCAAATTCTCCCCGACTTATGCCCAACTTCCCCCCCTTTTCTTCCCCTTATGCCCTTTTTCTTAACTTTTGCCCTATCATGCCCACTTTTTAAACTTTTACTCTCCTTCCCCAAAATTATCCCCTTCTTTTTTCCTTATGCCCAACCTGTCCAATTTTGCCTGCTTATGCCTAATTTATCCCCTCCCCTCCCGCTCTCCCCTTTTTTCTACTTTTCCCAAACTTATGCCAAATTTTTCTCATTTTCCCCTGACTTATCCGCTTTTGCCCCCTTATGCCAAACTTCGCCCATTATTTGCTTTTACGCCCAACCTCTCGCCTTTTCTTCAACTTTTCCCCCGACTTATGTCCCTCTATCTTCTTCCCCCCCCCCCTGCCCCGTTGCCCGATTTCTCCATCCTATCCACCTATGCCCAACTTATTCCCTTTTTGCCCACCTTTCTGCTTCTCTCAAATCCTACCTATTTATCCACTTTTGCCAAACCCTGCCGGCTTCTTTCCTTTTCTCTCTATTTTTTCCCCTTCTTTTCTTTCATGTCAAATTTATCGCCTTTTGCCCCCCCTTGCCCCACTTATCTCCTTTTCTTCCCTTCTCCTCGTTTATCCTGCCAGCCCCCGCTTATGCCAAACTTATCTTCATAAAGGGGGGGAAGTTTTGGAAAAGTGGATAAAGGGGGATAAGGGAAGATAAACATTCAACAAATGTTCAATTTTTTATTTTAGCTACATCATTTTGCTACAATGTTTATGGAGTGGTTGTTTGCTACACAATGCCACGCTCCTTGCAAAATGCATTGAAATTTTTAGAATTATACTCCCCACCTCCATCACATGAAATCACCTTATATTTTTTTTAGTCTAATTTTCTACCCAAGCTTTGAAAATCTTAAGCTTGTTAAACATGCCAAATTTAATTTTCATGGTATAAAAAAATGTCTTCTTAATAAATTCATCAATGAAAGTTTTAAAATATTTTGCCCCTCCATGAGATGTTGCCATGAGACCACATAGGTCTCTATGCACATGCCCAAGAGTTTCCTTTGCACAAGAACCTTCATTTAAAAGAAATGGGGTACAACGATGTTTACCATACACACATCCATTATAAAAATTCAAATCATGATTTCCATTGAAATCCATGCCCTTAGTAAAATTATTTCTGTCCATGGTTATTAAAGTTTGCATAAAACGTGTCCAAATCTTTGATGTCACAAGTCATTTTTCTTAATATTGGTGTTACATTATGCAACCAAGGTTGAACAATTCCAACCAACTTTTATGACCTTCCTTTTTGGACAACTTCAACAATCACCTTGTTTGAATCAAAAGACTTTAATCAACATTTGGGGGCTTCAAATTCCACTTTGAAACCTTGTTTTATATACTAACTAATTGATAATAAATTTTTGCCAACTTTGGAACAAACAACACATCCCCAATACACTTGGAAATCCCATTTTCCAAGTTGAAAATAATATTGCATTTCCCACATAAATCAAATATACTATTGTTTCCAAAATATACTTTGTGACTCAAATTAAACTCCCCATAGGTTGAAAATATTTCCTTATAAAATATTAGATGTTGTGAAGCTTCAAAATCGAAAAATCATGCATCCTTGCAAATTGCAAAAATAGATAAAACAATCATAAGAAGTTCAATTTTGTTTGTTGTGGCTACTTGTGAAGAACCTTTGAATTTGTTCTTTGAATTTTGTTTCTTCTTATGACATTTTTTTGCAAAATGACCTTTGGTGTCAAAATTGGAATAAGTTCCTTTCTTCTTCTAATTTTCATTTTTGAACTTCCTCCAATCCACACCCCTTTTGAACTTCTCATTTAATAGTAAATGTTTCATGTCTTGTACCATGGTTAAATTTCATTTTTTGCTTACATCGCAATTCGTCTTGCAACGATTGTCCACATGGTAACTCCATAGACAATTGATGAATGCAAGTATTAAGTCAAACCACTAAGGTATGGAAAGACGATGGTAAACTTTTTAAAAATGTGAATGCCAAATCTTCATAAAAAACTTGATGATCAATGTTTGTTAATTGATTTGCAATCATCCAAAGGTCATCACTATGAGCTTGCATTGAAATGCCTTCCTCCATCTTAAGATTTAAAGCTCTTGATGTAATTATAATTTGTTGCCAATATGTTATCTCTCAAATGTTGCACAAAAATTGTCCCATGCATTTTTTGTGGTTTTTGCACATGTTACATGATGCAACAAATAATCAATAGCATTTAGGAGAATTGTTCCACGAGCTAATTTAGGGATAATTAGGTTTGAATTAATTTTGTCCTTTTTAATGAACAAGCAGTGTTCAAGAGTGCCTCCTTTAGGAGAATCTTTCCAAATTCAACTCTTAACAACAATAATTTTCCTAAGATGATCTGCCACATTTCTTTCTCATGCGAGAGAATTCCATCTTCATCTTCCATGTATGAAAGTCATAGTCATTCAACTTTTCAATATTTTGAACATTAAAATTAGACACCATGATTGTGAGTAGAACGATGCCACAAAACAAAACACCTAGAGCTTTGAAACTTTCAACAAAATGTTTTTTTTTCCAAAAATCACCCAATGTCTCAAAGCTTTCAAAAATTGTAAAAAACAACTTCAATCTCTCATTCCCTCAAAAGCAACCATGCTTTGACACCATGTTAGAAATTGACACCACATCAATAAAAAACAATAAAAATGATAAAAACACTAATTTTCAACAAACTTTCCACCCAACTTGAGGATCACACAAATGTTATTACAAACTAAGTTTGATCCACTCCCGAGCTTTGGCTAATTTTGAATAAGAATGGATCATGGCATGCATTGAAACATTTCACACTAAATTTAACTAAAGATATTTAAATAAACTTACTTAACATATCTCATAGTCCTAGAAGTATGTGCATATAACATAAATATCTCAAATAACTATAATTTGATGAAAATAACTTGATAAAAATAACTTGATGAAAAGTTGGTATGAACACTAACAACCCACAAGCAAGTCCTTAGTAAATAGTAAAAACAGCCCTTACCTATGCATAAACCATCTAGTTAGCTATTTTCTTACCTATGTATAAACCATCTAGTTATCTATTTTCCTACCTATATACCAAATGAGACCTATTTCCTACGGAATTGGTCACCAAGGTGAAACCGAATATTAACCCAGACATTTCTCGTAACAGTGGTGGGCCCAAATGAAAACCACATTCTTTCGTATCCTGTCCCCTTACAAGAGGCAGAGCCAACAAACAGCTAAAGAGTGTGTGTATTATGCCCAGATCTATCTTTTGTGTTGCACCAGCCTACTGTTTCTTCGTAATGGAAGAATCATCATGCACTCCTTGATGCCAAGGATATTCTCGTTGTGCTGCTTCTCTCATCTCTGTCTAGATTTGATGCAGTTTACTTTGCTGCACACCCACAATTGACTAATGTCATTGTGAGTTCCATTTTTGCTTTGATTTGATTTGATGCAGTTTACTTTGTTGCCCACCCACAATTGACGAATGCCATTGTGGGTTTCAATTTTGATTTGATGCAGTTTACTTTGTTGCCCACCCACAATTGAGACGAATGTCATTGTGAGTTTCATTTTGATTTGATGCAGTTTACTTTGTTGCCCACCCACAATTGAACTGAACGAATGTCATTGTGAGTTTCGTTCTTTTGGGAAAACTTCACTTTGTTGGCCACCCACAATTGATGCATGTCGTTGTGAGTCTCATTTTTTTGGGGAACTTCGTGGAGGAACATTTCCTAATTTAACTGTTGTGGGTTTGAAGTTTGAACCAATGTCGAATGGGTATCTGCTTTTGAAGATGCCAACTGATACTGATATTGAATCTCTTTATAAAAAAATTCATACTAGCCTGGTACTGGAAATTGGATCTCTTCAAAACTCTCATACCAGCCTGGTCACGGTGTAGGTTTCAAGGCTCATTTTGGGCTGGTATGTGTGTTCCAAGTACATAACTCATACCTGATTTGAGACCAACATAGCCATGATATTACCTCAGATCCCTTGTGTCTCAACCAGTGTTGGCCAGTATTTTCTTTTCAAAAGAACCTCGGGTTTCATTTCAACCTTTTCTCAAATTTGAAAGAACCTTTGATCCAGTTCACAGGTTTTTTTTTATTTGAAAGAGCCTCCAGTCCAGTTCTAGACCAGTTCTTCACATTTCAAGACCCTTGATTTTGGGGTTTTTAAAACTAAATTCTTAGGTGAGTCCAGTTCCAAATTGAATCTGATTCTACCTACCTCAACATAGCCTAAAATTGATATTTTCTCTTGTTACTAGCATTGTACAATGAATAAAATGTGACCACATGTAACTATATGCCTAAACCCACAAAAAAAAGTAAAAATAATAATACCTGAGACACAGTCCAAAAGTAAGAACTATACACTTAATGTGCACCATACCCCACCCTCAAATTACTATTTTTTATATCATTTTTATTATTCAAAACCTTCATTATTTTTCTCAAATTAACAACATATCTAACAAGAAAAATTTCAAAAAAAAAAAAAAGTGGAAATCTTAAAATTTTCAGAACAAGGTTTTGGGGCTGGTTCTGATTTTGATTCTAACCAAAGGCCGATTGTTGATTTTAGGGCTGGTTCCAATTTTTTTGCCAATTTCCAATTCCATTTCTGGTTCTAAACTTTTTTCAAAATTTTGAACCAATGGTCCAAATACCCCATAATTGGATTGACAACCAAATCCGGGACCGACCAAAAAACCAGAACTGGCCCCTAAGTGAACACTGGTTCCTAAGTTACTCACTACTAAGTTACTCAAGTACTGATATGAGGTTGATATTACATCAGGTCATAGGAGTGCTTTGGGGCTAGTATTTCCTTAGAGCATCTCCAGAGGTGCTAAGTACGTGGCCCTGCACAACATATTTTTCACATCCAAGTTTAGTTGTATACTTATTTGGCAATCCCACCCATAAAACTAAAACTGGGACAGCAAATAGGTGAGGGACAACTAATAGCAAACCACCTGGACCAATTATTATGATGGGCCAATCAGAAACACTGAGCAGCAGTCAGATCAAATTTATTACACTCTTTTTCGAAGGTTGTGGACCAAGGTGGTGCGCCTCGTACCACCCACTGCAAACTCTGCAATTATGCTGAGCCGAAACTATTTCCCTGAGCCAAACCGGCATATTTTAACTTTTCTTCATCCAAATTTCCTCTGCAGGATCACATACTGAGCACCACTGGAGATGCTCTAAGGTCATAGCAGTTCTGTCGGTTCTTAGATGCTAGGACTAGTACCAGTGCATATACCAGGGTTCCAGCTTGATACCCACCCAACACTGGTTTGAACTTGCCTTAAAGCGGGCAGCGACAACATTCTGCGATGATGAGCCCCTTGTTTGTCTGGTTTGGAAACCCCTGTTTCTCCTTCTTCTCCTTTGGATGTTTTGCAAATGAGAATTTGGTAAGGGATTCGTGTTTGCTGCATACATAGATACATACCTTACCCACACTTGCTTGCTTTGGCAGGTTTGAACAAACACACTTTCTTGCTTCACCATAACCGATGTTTGTAGTGAAGAAGAAGAAGAAGAGTTTTTTTTTTGCATTCGTCACGAACTCTGTAATCATCAGGAGCGTTTTTGACGAATGAAGAAGTATTGATTGATCGTGCCATAGCTGTGGTGGCTGACACCATCGACCTGGCAATGGGATGCAAGGAACGTATTCTTCTAGTAAACCTTTTTTACGGTTTGTACATTCTTCCCTCTTTCTTTTTGTTGTAGTACTAGTGTTGGTACACATGATGATGATGATGATGATGATGATGTTCTTCTGTTTTTCTTTTTAATGATCTTCTTCTTGTTGATTTTTTTACCTCGAGCTCGTTCTCTGTGTCTTTGCTGTTTTGGGTCTCTCCTTTTTTCCTTTTTTTTTTGCTGGTGTGCAAAGCCGAGGTGCTTGACTCATTTTTTCAACTTCCTCTTTGCAGCAGGGCTTTCTTTGGAGCTATGACTTCTATTGTATCAACCCTAAGTGCAGTCACAATCCTCTGAATGCCGCCGTGGCAGCTAAGGAGAGACAGAAATTCTTACAACAGGAAAAGATGAAGGCAGCACCACCTTCTCAGAAAGGCGCTTCTTCTTCTTCTTCTTTTTCAGAAAGGAGGCTTTTTTGTAGTAACTTCAGATGATATTCACTTGAAGGTGAGCTTTCTTCTCTGAAGGCATTTTTCTTGTTGTGTTGTGCATATGATAATGTCAGGGGATGGACTTAATGTCATCAGAGCCTAACTGGTAAGCTTTTGGCTTGACGCTGAGGAGGAGATCAGTACATGTTCTTAAACAAAACTGCTGAGTGCATTGCAGGACATTATAACACCAACCAGCCCTGTTGCAAGAGTGGATTCTTCTGCGAGTCTGGTTAATCAATGTTTCAACCAGGGGCAGACAATCCACATGGACACCTAAGAAACCCTAGTAATCCTGCTCAGCCTCCCTTTGCAATGCAAGGGGGAAGAAGTATGGGACCAAATGTATCAGGCCCATACCCAGGGTTTCCTCCATCATCATCTCAGCCACTTGTGGCAGACAATTTCCCCATTGATCCACCTTCGATGCCTCGGGATCCTGAAATGCTAAAGAACATTGACTTGTTGTCAAGCTTTGTAGTAAAAAATGGGCCAGAGTTTGAGCAGTTGGCACGGACAAAGCAGATTGGGGATCCAAAGTTTGGGTTTCTCTTTGGGGGTGAACCAGACACTGATGCTGCAATTGGGCAGAGATACTATGAGTGGAAGAAACAAGCCTTGAAAGCCAGCTTGCAGTCTCAGAGTGGCAGTGGCCTTCATTCTGAAAGGCCAAGTGCTCAAGATGCAGAGAAATTGACTTCTGATGCTCCACCTTCTCCTGTCGGGTCTGACATGGATATGGAAGGTAATCTGAATGACATTTTATAATTTACTGTACATACAGAGCCTATGGTAAACATCCTGTGTTTACTGCAAAGTTTCTTGCCATGTTGAATAGAGATTGGTTGCTTTGTGCCCAAGCAGCTTTTGTAGATGAGACTGAATATATCTTTAGTCCTGTAGTGCTGGCCAGTCTCTGCTAAACAGCATGACTAATTTTGTAGTCAAATTCCACAGATGATTTCTCTGCCCCTGCACCAGCATTGGAGAAGAAAGTTGCATCACGTATTGTACAGCCAGTAGACACCAAAGCTTTTCCAGTAATTGAGGATAAGGAGCGGGTGGACTTTCTATTGCTAAGTGAAGGGAAGGACTATAGAACAGTTGCTCCTGGAGCAGGCCTGCTGGGGGAAACTGGGACTGGTCCAAAAGAAAATGTGCCACCAGAGTTGAGAAGAAGACGAGGTGGGTACTGACTCATATTCTCAATACTTGGTTACCTGCCTGCAGGCAACACCCAACAAGCATATGCACCAGCATTGTTCATTGCTACTGCTCTACACTGCCTCACTTAATGCACAAATGAGGGCTTTATTGCAGCCACAGGAGGTGCCTCCTGACTGTATTAACAGAGAACTCAGAGGTTTCAATTTGTGCCTGTAGTTGCAAATTGGTGATTTACAACCCTTGTGTGTGTTTGTGTTGGGGGGGGATAGTACAGATACTCGACGGCGGACTGGATTTGACAGATCGTGCATGGAAGATATCAGCCCTCCAAGAAAATCAGTAAGCCCTCCTCAACAACCACTGTCACGTTCAAGAGACAGAGTTTCCGACCAAGACAGGAAACCTTCTTCTGTAGCAAATGGACACCATGGTGAAGGTACTCCAAGGTCATCCCGCTGGGCCCCTCCAGAGCCATCTTTGATTCTGGAGGCCCCAGAACTTAATGAGACCTCCTCTCTGCAAAAGCTCGAGAAGTCAGAAGCAGCAGAGAAACTTGAAGCTGTTACCCCTCCAAGAGCAGATGATCTGGATCCTCCTGGTAAAAATGACACCTGCCAGCTATTTCAAACTATGTTCTCGTTTTCTCTTCCTCTTTCTCTTTCTTTCTTATCTCTCTTTTGTATTCACTTTTCATGTTTCCTTCTGTTCTTTCTTTATTGGAGTTTCCATTGCCTTTGAAGTGTAGAGCAAGCCAACATCACGGCTGAGGCTTTCTGTCACCTCCAAATTTTGCGAGATAATTATTCTATTGGTTGACATGACATTGAACTGTCGCTGCTGCCTGAGGACTGATGAAGTCAGTGGGGACTTTGTGAAAGTTTATCCGTACCATACATGTTCCTGTTGGTGATCCCTGAACATGCAAGAGACTGTCACTATTGTCTACCCAGAATTCAGCTCTACACTGTTCTGTTCTATTCTATTCTATTCTAGGAGCACTATTTCTAGCTCTAACTAACATATGATTTGTGGATCATGTGTTTATGAAGAAAACAAACGGAGGAGTGATGGCAGGAGAATCCAAGACCCGAAGAATGCAATTCGGGACTCATCAGTGCTTGAGCCAGGAGGTCCAACAGTAGATGAGTTTGGAAGATTGGTAAGGCGTGGAACAAGTGATAGTGATGGAGATGACACCCGTCATGGTAAGAAACGGAGGAGAAGCCCAAGCCGGAGTCAGAGTCGAAGCCGGTCGCCTGGAGAACACCTGCGCCGACACCACAGCCGTAGCAGGTCCCCACCTCGGAGAAGGCGTCGCAGCCGATCTCACAGTCACTCTTCAAGACGGCACAGAAGTTACAGTCCATCACCTCCACCCCGGGATTCAAGAAGAGGGGCTGAGAGCAGTTGGGGCAGTGACCGCAGGTTTCAAGAGCGAGGGGCACGGAGGGGAGGACAGGGAGAGAGGGGTGGGAGTTCACAGCCTGCTTGCTTTGATTTCTCTCGGGGAAGGTGTTTTCGGGGAAGTTCATGCCGATTTTTACATGCAGACAACAACAGTAATGGAGCTTCTTCTGGTGATCTGCCAGGCAGAGGAGGGGGGCGATATGGATCCAGGGGTGGTCGATCCAGGCAGGGAGACAGCAATGATGATGGCGAGTGGGCTCGGAGTGGTGGTCGGTCATCTACCGGGTGGACAGATGAGGGATCCAGGGCAAGACGAAATTGGGATTCAAATACATCTGAAAAAGGAAAGGAGAACGAGAACATGTCAGAGAAGGTTTTGGAAGATAAGGAAAGGCATAAACCTGAGGGATCTCCATCAGGTGACTATGGTGATGATCAAAGTGCTAAATTAGTCAAGGCAGAGACAAAAGAGAAATCTGATAGCAAGAATGTCAAGGGTAAGCCATCAGCTTTTACGGATCCTCCTCCTTTAGCTCGCCTGCCCACAAGTGCACCATTTTCATTACCCCATTCCTCTACTTTTACCACCACAGATGTAGTCAACTCTTCCATTGCAACCCTTCCACCACAAGCTCCAGACATCTCTGGTTCTCAAGTGTTTTCATCACTCTCTTCTGCCCAGCCAGTACCTGCATTTGCAACAGATGTGTCAGAAAAGAACTACACCGCACATGCTCTGCTGATGCAGCAACCAGGATTTGATGGATCTTTACCACCACCTCCCCCACTACCTCCTTTTATGGAGCATCATCATTCCTCACAGCTCCAGGCATCCTATCCAGTCCCTGTGCCTCAGTCATCTGCCTATTCTCAGATCAGTGGGCACCTACACCCAGCTGGTTTTCCACAAATGGGGATACAGCTACCACCCATTCCATTGAGACCTGGCTCAGCATGGCCTACAGCACATACAGTTAATCAACCAATCCAGGGCTATGGGATCCCAGGCCCTACATCTACCCCTCCTCAGCAGACTAATCTTCAACCTTTCTCACAACAGCACCCACATGTATCTGCTTCAAAGGAGCAATACGACCCTTTGATGGCAGATAGCTTTGAGCCAGAACCCCCAGGTGCTAGAGAGGTGGTGCCAAAGCCAGAACTAGGTGGACCCCGGGATATAAGCACGGTTATCATGGAAAGGGTAAGTCCTGGACTGCCCAGTCGCCATCATCCTGTGACCAGTACTACTGTCAATCAAGGGGATAGCTTGGTAACAGAGACTCTGAGTCCAACGACTCTTGTCCCTACTGGCAAGCAAAGGTCTCATTCTGCAATAGAATCATTGCATGCTCACCCAGCAACTGTAGTGTCAACTCATGGGTCTTTCCCATCCCATATTAATAACCAAGTTTCAAGTGGTTTGGAGAACGTAAGCCCAGCTACAGATGAAAATCAGAACTGGAATTCAGGTCCAGTGACCTCAGAGAAGGAATCTGGGCCAACTGGTGACACAAACGATAGGGATCGTAACCAGTTGCAACCAGCAAAGAATGACAAAGAGGAGCATAGTAGAGTAGGGCGAGATAAGGAAGGAAGAGTTAAAGAAGGCCGTGGTCTAACACTTGTTAGAGCTGCAGTCACAGAATATGTGAAGGATGTACTGAAGCCCACTTGGCGGGAGGGCCATATGAGCAAGGAAGCATTCAAGACTATTGCCAAGAAAGCAGTGGACAAAGTTTTGGGAGCCTTGCAACCACACCAGATCCCCAAGACTCCAGAGAAAGTGGACACTTATATGACATCCTCACGACCTAAGATTCTGAAACTTGTTCAGGTTTGTTTCGCTTGATCAATCTACTCTTCAAACTTAATCTATTTCCTATCTTCCATGTGCATGAAATCTTAAGTCTTTTCATTAGACTACTAACAAGTACAATGACAGTGTATGCAAGTATGGAATGGACCAACACCCTGATATTTTTTGTGTGCATATTGAGTGTGCAGGGATATGTGGACAAATATGTGAAAGTTTGAAGGTTCTGAGGAAACTCCTGTGACTTCTATGTTTCTGTTTAGGGTTGAGGGTTAGGCTTAGATTTCATGAGATTTACTTTGTTTCTGATGTGCTCAGACCCCCACTTTGTTAGCTTCTTGGTGCTGTATACACCTGAGTATGCACAGAATGTACTATCTCAAATAAGATCTGCAATAGGTAATGGGTTTTGGGTAGATATGGTGTCTTTTATGGTCTCTACCCTTGCCAAGGGAGAGACTGAGGGCAGAGATGATGCTTCCATTGTGTTTGGCCAGTTTTTCTATCCACTAGTTCTATACATCTGTGAGTTGAGTTTCAACACGACAATTGAGAACTAGGTGAAGTTTGTCTTCACATGGAATCTATCCTTTCCACCTGAACACACGTCAGACAAAAGAACACACACTTGGGCTGCATTTTGTTGGGTTATAACCCACAATCCTTCTGCTAAATCATTGAGTCTCACGTGGAATTTGACATGTATCCTTTCTTTGTTGGAATTGAGTGACCAATGTTTATTTTGGGCCATATTCTATTTTTGTAACCCTTACTGATCTGCTTGTGAACTGAGGATTCACAATTTCTTGACCCCATTTAACCTTAGTGCAGACACTGTTCAATCTGAAGATGAAGAGCTCTTCATTTTTTGTCCTAGTTTTAAGCTTCTTCATGCAAGATCACTGCTCATGTTAGTGGTGTTCAAACCACTTTGCATTGCTATTGCTATCATGGCAAGTGAGGGTGAGAACTTGGAGCAGAGTAAGACACATCTGTGGCTGTTTTCACTGCCACAATTGTCCAAGACCTGAGAAAAAATATATATTTATTGTGCCCTTTAACCTGCTGTGCTTGTATGCAAGCCGCTCTGGATTCTGAAAGCATAGCTTTAGCAAAACAGGGTGAAAAAAATTCATTGTACCGAGAGTGGAAAAGTCACTTTATCAGTGGGTAACAATAAGAGTAGATACGAATTTGATTATATATCAATGTTTCAATGAGTACTTTTATGCATCAAGAATCCCAAGTTAATAAGAAGAAATTTCTAAAAAAGGGCCTCTAATTGTACTGCAATCCATTCTCCAACAGCCTTTGGCAAAGCAGCAAGCACCAATACCAGTTTTAGGACAGTAACCTCTCATCCCTTGCTTCCAAATTGTCAAGATGCAAAAATCTTCAACTTCAATGCAGGAATGCAGAAACAGAAATTGAATATCTATTGTACCTTAATTTGGGTTCCCTTGTATCTGTCCTTCTGGCAATGCAGAACTATTCCTAATAAAACTGGGTTTACTTTTTTTTCCTGGGAGAAAAGCTTTAGAATTCAAAACCCTAATCATAATAATCCCCCCTCGATTTGATACAATTTTCAAAGCAGGGGGGTTGTCACAAGAACCTTTATTCAGCTCATTAAACTTGCAGAATCTGCCTGGGCAACCTATTCTGCTCCAAGAACCAGCCCCCCCTTCAAGAATCCAGGCTGGATTCCAAGCACTTGCGCTGCCTTTGGCTCTCGAAAACCGAGAATCCACCCTAGACGGCCGGTTCAAGATGCCCGGAATCCACCTTAGATGGACTGTTCCTAACTGCAATGAACAGTGCTAGCACAGGTAGGACTATTCCACACTTGCAGAATGTTGAATGATAGTGGAATCCAGAGAACTTATCCATACTGGATTTGGAAGGTTTTGGTTGGGTTGTGTAAAGTAAAAGTGGGCCCCCTTTTTAGGGTTTTTTAATTAATTTTATTAATAATAATAATAATAATAACAGAATTTCTGTTTCTCCTTTTGCGGGCACACGGGGAGCCACAAGAAAGCTAATTTACCAATTAATCAAAATAAATTTCGCGGAAGGAGAAAAGCAGTAGGGGAAAAAGAAATCTTTTCGTTATTTGTTGTGGCGGGGGAAAGAAATTCTTTCGAGACAGCTCGGGCCCCGCCGGGTCACCCGGCGGACAAACGTCAGGTGAGAATGCAAGCTGGTTACGAATGGAACACGATTGGATAGAGAGAGAGACCCGCGATCGCAATGGTGTGTTCTGATTGGTCGAATTCGGAAATGGAGTGCTGTGATTGGTCGACAGGGAAGCTTGTTTTCCTTCAGCACCAGCTGCAGCGTCGAGCGAATGTGTTTCCCCGTTCGAGAATTTCGTAGTCGGACGGGGAAGAGAGAGAGAGAGAGATATGGCTTCGCCTCCTTCTCTCTGTCTCTCTTGTCGGGTTTCTTCCTCCAGTATGACATCCTGTTCTGCTGCAGTTTCTTCCAGGTCTGGAGGCGAAGGGTTTGTACACTCAAACCGAATTTGGACTTGTGTTTCCAATTCCGTGCTCAATTCGACGCTAGTTTGTACAAGATCTTCGGCGCTGCTACGGGGAAGCAAGGAAGCAGTGGCGGCGGCGGCGGCGGCTGCTTCGGTTTCCAGTAATAATAAGTATTGTTGTGGTGGTGATAGCGTTATTGGCAGGGGTCTGTGGACCACACAAGACGGTGGTGATAGTAGTAGCAGTGGGAGGAGTAGGGGAGGGTTTTGCAATAGCGGGAAGTTCGTTGTGCAGTGTGTAGGGCAGTCGGAAAGTGCTAGTGGTGGACAACAACAACAACACAGGAAAGGTCTTGTAAGAGAAGGTCATTTGGAGGATCCGTGGGTGTATGTAGCTTCCAAGAGAGGAGGGGGCACTTATGATGTGAATTTGGCGTGGGAGCTTCTTCGTCAGGATGTTTTGTACCTGGATTGGAAGGCGCGCCACGATGTCTCCGCTATTGTGGCCGCACATGATAAGGTAAAGGAGCCATCTGGATTTCCGACAAAATCTCCAAAGTCTGTTATTTTCATTGTTGCTTCAAGGACAGGTCACGAGTATGTGTGTATGTGTGTGTGTTTCTTTTTTGTCTAATTCAGATTTCAAACACCAGTACGGTCTCAAGCATCCATTGGAAAATATGTTTCTGGAGTACACTTTCATGCTCTGGAAGCGATATTGCTTCGCAATGGAGTTTGTCTTTTCGTTCTTTCTTCAGCCATCGTGGGCTACAAACAACATGAGACTCTTGTGTGCTTCGAAACTCTTTCTAAAGATAGGGATTGTTACTGCTTAGTAAATCAGAGCTGGTGTGGTGACCCAGGTAGTGGAGGTTCTGAATCCTCTTGTAAGAGACCAGAAATCTGTGGACACTATGCGGGCTGAGCTAAGTAGCTTGCAGGCGGAGCTGTCCAAAGCTCATTCTCAGGTACTTGTCTCACCGCCTCCACTCAGCTTCTTTTGCAATTTGACTTTGGAGCCTTCTCTCCCATGATACAGAAGTTGCTCTATTGAATCCAAAGTGTCTCCTATCCCTCTATTAGGTTATCCTGGTGACGCAGAAGACTCTCTGTAGCACATGGTGGTGGAAGGAACATCTGTATTTGGTCCTAGATCCTTGCAAGTTCTGTCACCACAACAATATAGTCGAACATGCATTCATGTGTTCTAAGGGACATAGAGTCTCCAAGGCTTACAGGGTTTGATATTGGTGACCTTTGTGGCAGGTCCATCTCTCAGAGGCAAGAGTGGTGCATACATTGCAAAGGTTGGCAGAGTTGGAAATGGCAGTCAATGACAAGCTGTTAGAGCAGAAGAAGACATATAGGCCAGTTTCTGCACCAAATATCATGTCGCCAGATCAGGGAGTCAGCAGTACATGTGAAGAAGATTTAAGAGCTTCTAACTCAACAGCTGATTTTTCAAGGCGAAAACACCTTGATGTCTCTGGGCCTGTGGGATCCTATCCCGCAAAGTTCAAAGACTTTTGGTACCCTGTTGCTTTTTCAGATGACATTGATTCTCGCACCATGGTGAGTCATTGCTTCTAGGTAGTTATAATGGTCTTCCTTCTCACTGGCTATCGTAGTGCTCAGTTACAGAACTTGGGTATATGAGGCTTGCAAATTTAGCTCATAGATGAATGAAGTCTAAAGAGTTTAGAACCCATATTGCAACCTGTGCACTGTAGAGGTGTAGTAGCTGATTTTCTGTTGTGATGGCAGGTTCCCTTTGAGAGCTTTGAAGAATCATGGGTGATTTTTAGGGGCAAAGATGGTCGTCCAGGCTGTGTACGAGATGCATGTGCACATAGGGCTTGTCCTCTGTCTCTTGGCAAAGTGGAAGATGGCCGTATCCAGTGCGCCTATCATGGTGAGTGAAACCTCCTAGAATTGCCGTCTCTCTGCTGAAATTGTTCTCTTAAAAAAGTCTGCCTTGTTCAGTAAGTTTTGTGTCAGGGTGTGGATGTGACAATCTGCAGTTTTCCAATGTAAACAGCTTGTTTAAGAAGAAGCAGTGTCACATTGGAATGAGAACCTTTTTCAGATGCATGACACACAAACATTGCTTGGGTGATAGGTTGGGAGTACGGAAATACTGGAAGATGTGAGAAGATGCCATCAACAAGGCAAGTGAGTGCAACACTAGAGACACTGCCTTGCATAGAGCAGGATGGGATGGTGTGGATATGGCCTGGAAGTGCAACACCTGCAAGTACACTACCTTCTTTATTGCCTCCTGCCAACTACACTATCCATGCCCAGGTTTGTCTCGAGCAATGCAAAACATTTGGCAATGTGCCTTGCCACAGGAAATGTCTTCTCCTTTTGTGCTGTTGAGTTGGAAACATCAGGGAATATTCATGTGTCTAGACAGAATGAAAAGAGAAGAGGACTGAACTGCCATATTGGATGTATCATAGTGTCCACATAGCCGTACCTACTGATAGCAATCCTGAAAATTTGTAAGTGATACAAAGTTCATGGTGTCTTAGTTCTCTTTGGCATGTGCCATATGTGTGATGTGACATGTAGATTGTGTTGGAGCTGCCTGTTGAGCATGGCTTATTGGTGGAGAATTTGCTGGATTTGGCACATGCACCCTTCACACACACTACCACATTTGCAAGGGGTTGGAAGGTTCCCAGGTGGGTATAATGTCCACAATTCTTTTGGAGTTGTCTGCTAGAGACACTTCTCTCTCCCATTATCATCATTGTGCTCTAATATACTGTGGAGTCATCCTGTGATTCCAGGAGGGCATTACATACTGCATTTGATTTAGTAAGATATGATGACATGTCTATTAGAAAGACTAGTGAAGATTCTGTTCACAGTCAAGGAGAGACTGTTACAAGGTACAGTGTGTCTTGTCAAGACTATGTATCATTTCCATTAGTTTTTCAATTGCCTGGATGTGCAGCTCCTTGCAGCCAACTTCCATAGTTCATGCTCAGACTAATGGGTAAACTGCAGTTCTTCAGTGTAAAATTGGGCTAATTATTTTCAAGACTCTCTGTTTCTGCAGTTTTGTGAAATTCAGGACTCCAATGGCAAAATTGCGAGGCACTTGGGACCCATATCCTATAGCCATGGAGTTCCAACCTCCATGCATGGTGCTCTCCACTATTGGACTGGAAAAGCCTGGGAAACTAGATGGCTCTGATGTGGATGCATGCCCCACACACCTTCATCAGCTGCATGTGTGCATACCATCATCTCCAGGAAAGACAAGACTATTGTATCGGATGGCCCTTGACTTTGCCCCATTTCTCAAGCACGTTCCTTTCATCCAGTATTTGTGGCAACATCTTGCTAACAAGGTAAAACAGGGTCACAACTGCAATCATCCATCTGATTGAATTTGAATGGTACATGTATCTTTTCTGTTAATTGTATCACCATTTCAGGTACAGCATTTCAGTGACTGTTGAGAGGAAGGAGTCTTTTGACATGCAAATTTGATGGATGTGGATGTCCACAGGTGTTAGGTGAAGATCTGAGGCTTGTAGAGGGGCAACAGAATCGTATGCAGAGGGGTTCGAATGTTTGGAACCTTCCAGTTGCATATGATAAGCTTGGAGTCCGGTACCGACAGTGGAGAAAGGCAATTGAAACTGGTGAAGAACAGATCCCTTTAAATACACGTGATTAGGCAGTGAAGGTCATCTTGGAACAGCAAGATTCTTATTTTTATTCAACTCAACATGTGGGGTGATTTTGAGGATCAAGTTTGGTGAGGAATTTTGATCCTCTCTGGCTCCCTCATATTTTATATGACTTTCCTTGGCCTTACCATTGATCTCAGCATGAAAGAGCTTCATGTGTGAGGCTATCATGGTGTCTTCTTTTCCTGAACAAGCAGCATACCTGTACAGGTTGTACTATGTGTTGAAATGGCCTTGCAGCAGCCTCCCAGTTACTTTCACATCACTTGAGAGTGGGATGATGATGTTGGCCTATAATTTTGACAAAATCTTTTGTGTTTTGCGTATTGTATCACTGGAAGTTGAGAAGAGACACATGAGTAAGCACCATGTTGGTGATCATTTCTTATTGACAACACAAGGTCAATAATTTGCAGAGCAGGAAAGTCTTACACAGTAAAACAGCCAAATTCCCAAGCAAGAGTTGGGAATCCACAGTTTTTGCAACTGTGATCTTTTGGGAAGGTTGCCAAAATCAGGAGTTATATGGTCTTAAGCTATTCCATTTTTCTCAAAAACAGTTGGTATGACATGTTGATTAAAAACAGTGTGTAGCTCTGCAACTAAGCAAGAGTATACTGCATTTCGCAAGAAGAGTCCTTGATCTTGTTTGTTTGAAAGAGTTGCTCACAATTCAGTAGCTCTAACAGTCTTTTTTGCACTTTCTTGTATTTGATGTTGTGGTTAAATGATTAGTTAACCTTGTGCAGTGGATTCAATTATTTAAGTGTGCTAGCAGTTGGTGGAGGCAGTGGAGACTGACAGCATTTTGTCCTTGCCATACATTGAAGGTTCAGACATTTTGTGTGAATTATGACACTCTTAATTGTTAACACCACACTCTTTGCTGTTACATTTGGTTTAGCTCATACCTGAACTGACTCATGCATTGTGTCTTCTGGGTACCAGTTACATTGAAAATGGAATTTGTTGGGGATTGACGAGATGTGCAAACTTCTGAAGACCTGATGGCAGAGTGAGTTTTGGTGTTACACATATTTTGCAGGTTGGGAAAAAACGATCTACAAAACACTTGGAAATTTGGCAGGTTGCAGTTCGGAAAGTTGTAGGCTCAGGGCATGACATGGCTGTTCATCAAGCTTGAGAGAAGCCTTTCCAGCAATGTGAATGTCTCTTTATGATTTTCAGTCCACTACTTTCAAGTACCCTGGTTTATTCTCCCAATTGGAGGTATGTTGGCTTATGTTGAATGGACTAACAAACTTTTGTGTTAGCTTAGAAAAGAAATGTTCCATGCTTCCATCTCTCTTTCATTTGACAGTCTTCCCTATTACATCAATTTGTGCATAGCACCTGTGGTTAGTAGGTCACCCATTTGGGTGGACTATGGAACCATAGGTCTACTCTTTTTTTTAAAAGCCTATTCAATGATTGAATAGTCAAATGAATCTAGCTAATTAGAAGGCCTTGCAGGGTGCATGGTTGAAAATATGAATTTTGTTTGCTTAACAAACTACAAACTTAAATGAGTCTAAAACCCTAAAAAGAGCAAATTGATTAGTGATCACATGGGATATGTGATTAATTTTCCAGAATGGATTTACTTAACACTTTGCAATGTCATTAAGTGTAGGGCAATGCCCTGCTGCCCCAGGCAGGCCGATGCAGCAGGGCTTCCCTCCTGTACAGCGAAAAACCCCCTTAAGCACAGTGGTGAGGCCCCACTGTATGGGCCTGCCCTGCACAAGGGCATTTTGTTGTGTGAAATGCCATGTGCTGAGTAAAGGCACCTCAGTAGCTTGGGGGTGCATTTCTGGGACCTTCACTTCTGCCTTCCTTGTCAGTAAAAAGACCAAACTTTATTATTGGCTATGTTGGACTAGATGTTGATAGTATTTGTCAACTGGTGAAGCTTGAATATTATTGCCCTTGTTAATTCTTGATTGAAAAAACCCAGCCTGTTTTTTTTCTAGTGTATTTGGAGGATGTGTTACAGAGTGCAATTTTTACCTGTGACAAGGGGCAGGTGTTTCCAAAAGTGAAATGCCCCCAGGAATGGGCATTGCAAACACCTGTCTCTTTTCTTTCCATGATACCTGCAAAGTATCACACAACAAAATTAAAAATAAAAGCTCGACCAGGTTTCTACCAGTGTTGGTCTGGTAAACAGGTCACACCCTGGTATATGCACTTGCATCAACACTGGTATCGCAAACCCGCTCAGTCTGGTATTGATCCACCTCATACCATTTCAATAGCAGAATACCCCCAATACATATTTCATCAAAAACGGCCAGAGACAGTGCATATCGGTATTGCACGTTTAGGGTTGTTGTTTCCCTGGTATCAATCTTGCTATGATTATGTGTTATTATGCCTATTTTCTTAATTTGAATTTGCACTTCATCTTTGAATTTGCACTTCAGTCTTTTCATGTTGGCTGCTCTCTTGCTGAACCTGCAATCGATCATGTCTCTTGTTTCTTTATGTATTTCAATGGCTGCAATCTGGTTTTCATATTTCAACCCTAGTTGCCTAGGTTGTGTGCAAAACATGGAGTTGGATGAAACTCTTAAAATTCAACTCTAACGAGACAATGGATTTATATCAGAGTTGAAATTTTATATCAGCTGGTATCATATTAGTCATATTGGTATTAGTACCATTGCCTCATGAAATTGGGTACCTTGAATTGTTTGATACCAGAATGGTATATGAGTTTGAGAAATACTATGTTACCAGGACCAGGCCGGTATCTCAAAAGGGTGATACCAGACCAACACTGGTTTCTACCCTGCTGTGGGGTTTACTGGAATCAGGCCTGCCTCACAGCTCCACCTCCTGGGGGGCACGTACCCTGGTAAAGCCAGTTGCCTTGGGCCGCGCCCAACACATTATCAACCTACTAAAGTTTACTAGCGATGGTGCTGATTTTGATAGCATACAACAATACTAACCATAAAGATTAGAGGTACATTTGAGTCACATGGCCCAAGATGCTCAAAAACTTTGTTTGCTAAAATCGGTTATATTAATGTATTCATGTTAGCTGTGTGAATTGAATTATAATCACCTCCTTGATTTGATAGGAGTTAGGGTAGACAAGCCCATCATCGATCGGCTGCCTATGATCGAATATTTATTTATATGTTCATCCTATGTGCTTCATTTTGAGTGATCCAAAATGTTATGGGAGCACCACCTCAAGCTCTAGAAATAGTCTTTGAAGTGCAAAGGAAAAAGAATAATGAAAAAAATAAGCTTTCCAACTTATAAAACGCTTTTTCTTTCTTCTTCTTCTTTTTGAACCCTTCCTACTTTCAAATCTCATAACTTTCTTATTTCTTATTCATTTTAAACAGTTTTAAATGCTATAGGAGTGCCACCCAAAATTTTACAAATCTTCTTTATTCTCTAATAGCAACAAAGCAACATACAAGGATTTTGTTGAGTGTTTGGGAACTAGCTTTCTGATGTTTAGTGGTTTGTTTTTTTGAGTTCCTGACCCCCTTTATTTTGGGGAGCTGTAAGTTCCACTTTCAACAATTATTAGTGTGTCACATGCACCAAGAGGAGGGGTTCAAGTTTTGTGTGGATATCAGAGACAATGGAACCCTCCCTTTGGATCGGACCTACCTTGAACACTTAAATGTTCAATCACCAGCCGGTCTACCCTACTATCTATTTTTAAAGTGGACATTGTCTGATTGAATCACATTTGAATAATGACAAAAACATTCTATTAAAACAGCAGCAATTAAAGAATTTCATTCTATAGCCGAATGGCCAAGCTGTTAGAACTTCACAAATTTTGATCTAGTAATTGACCTGAGAACTCATCCTCTAGGTAAAGTCAATGAATCAGTGGAGGTGGTGGAATTTTTCTTTACAAAAAGAATTGTCACTTTTTCTTGACAAAGTGTGCAAACTAATTATGTATAGTAAAAGGCATGCCATTTTCTCTAGTTAAAAATATTGAGTTTCTACATGCAGTTCCCTAATATGGACCAAAATTCCAAATTTGACACAGACAAAACCATTGATAGAAAATGAAGTGGATCATTCATGGTCAAAACAACACTTTCAATGCTCAAAAAACCCATTTGAAAATATTGTTCACCTACAAACCCCATGACGTAAAAGAAATGGCATCAACTAGATCCATTTGAATATCACATTGGGGCTTTCTTCAAATGAATCCATTGAATCTTTAGAAATGGTCCACTCTCTTGCAATGACATACAAAGATTTTGTAAGAAATAAAGGAAGTGGCATTAGCTAGATCCATTCAAAATTGCATTTAGGTTTTTTTATGGATGTATGTATTGAATCTTAAAAAGGTATTTTGTCCTTGCATTCCATAACTTGTATTTAGGGTGATTTAAAATTGAGTGATATCACAATTGTGATCAATTGTCAATCTCATAAATAACAACATTTGTGATAGAACAATGCATAGTCTTCTTCTCTTCTTCCCATGTCCTAACTTTTTCTAATAAATTATCACATTCCCTTATTGGATTTGACAACAAATTCTCAAATAATTAATTAAATTTTAAATCTTAACTTCAACACTTGGTATTTTAATTCTAATTTTTTTGATAAGTAATGATTATAGAAAATAACAAACACATTATTTTTAAGTTTATGGGACAAGTTAGTGTATTTAAATTGTTTCAGTCTTAAATTTTTGAACTTGAAGGTCTACAATTCAAACTTGACAATTGAAATCTTGCACATTACTAATTTTATCAAAAATTTGATACAAGTAATAAAAAAAATTTAAAAATTCAACAAAACGAAGAATAATTCACTTTATGCTGAAATCATTCAATTATTATGATAGTTGCAATTTTGAAATTTATTAGATTTTAAAGATTGATGGTAATTTTGTTGAACAATAATATGCATTATTACTACACATGGATACATTTCCATACAAAAGACATTACTATGAACAACTTCATATTTAAACATGTAAAAAGGTTATGGTAACATTCTGAAAAATAATGAAAGGATATCAATATTAAAATTTACAAACATTCTCATTCTATATGATAAGATAATTGATTGTGTTTTATTTAAAATGAGCCAAATGTACCCACTTGATCAAGTCCTTACAAAAAGTGAGTAGTCTAATCAAAATGACATGGTCAATTACAATTAATCATTTAAAAAAAATATTCTTAAAATCATGATTTACAAGTCAACTTTTTTTAAAATAATACTTCTGAAGATGTTACATTATGTTATTATATAATAATGAATTTTTAAAAATCTCCATATACATGTCATTGAAAAGAAATTAAAGACCTTCAAAAAGTCCTTCAAGCCATGGAAGTAAGTGTTAACCTCATTTAAACATGATTTTCAGTATTTCATACTTGTTAAATTCATTTCATTTTTTTCCAAATGTTCTTATAATACATTACAAAAAGCAGTGTGAAAATTTATTCAACAAATTCAACACCAATTTAATTTATGAATTGAAACAAAAAAAGGATTTTATTACAAAAGGCTTGCCTCATTTTAACAAAAATGCACCCAATTATAAGAAGAAAGGAATTTATAACTCTTTAGACTAAAGATTATTGTAAAGAAATTAACATATGTAAAACAATTTCACAACAAAAAAATGTAACCATTTTGAAAATTAGGTTGGGATTTGAACATTCCATGTGTAACATGATCAAAAAACATAATACAAGAATAATTTTCATTTTTGAAAACATGATTGAATCAAACTCTACTCAAACAATCATGATATACTATATATAGCCTTCATAAAATATCCATCCATGTGCACTTACTTGGATATATTTATTTATTTATTTACTTTCTTAAAATGTTTCCAAAGAATTCCCAACATATTTGGATGGCATTTACATCTATGAATATACCTTTTACAATGAAAAAGATGGATCATATTCCTATTTAATGTGCACAAAATCCCTCCCATTCTTATAGCATAGGTGTAAGAACTAATGTTGTCCTTTTTTTATTTTGAAAGGAATTTTCAATTTTAGTTTTTAGTTTTTTTTTTAAAATTTTTATAAATTTCATAGAACCTCAAGTGTGGGTTTGAGGATAGTTTTTTAGATTTGCAAAACCCTTGGTTCTAGAAACTTCCCAAGAATTTGGAGGTTGGTCTAAATTACAAATTGGGTTGGTTCCATTTACATTGCACCCAATGAGAACTTATAATCTACATAAAAATGTACCCACGATCGTGAGGAATGGGGTATTAATGCATGAGAAAATTGGGGAGGTATGCAATCAAGAAAACAAAATCTCAACATCTAATAAAATAAGGCATCAATTTTTTACCCCTTTAGAATGGGGGTGGCTTGTTCTTTTGAAAGAAGGGGATGAATTTTTAAAAAGCCTTGATATTTACACTTTCAAAGAACCTAAACTCATTTTATAAGGACAATAGCCTAGTTCAAGTTTCAATTCTAATTTCCAACAAAGGTAATTTCAACATTTGGATTCAAATCCAATTTTCTCAATTTTTTGGACATTTGTTCCAAATACTTCAAAACCTAACTTAAAATTTTAACCTTAACTTGCCAATAACCTAAACTTACCAACATTGGTAAAAACCTCCCCACCCTCTCAAGCTTTGTGATCAACATATGTTGAAATTTATGATAATGTTTGTTGCATCCTTTACAATATGTGAAGCTCACATGTGTGAAAAAATCATAAAATGCAAGGCCCAACTTGGTTATTGCTTCATCTTAGGCCCTTTATTTTAAGAACCACATCCTAATCATATACTATAATTCACATCCTCCATGTTAACTTACATGTATGCATTTGTCATATAACAAAACAAAAATTGTGTTATGGTATGGGTCTTAGCTTATAACCAAAACTAGGGCAATAGAAGGCAAATGAGTCAAAATTGATGCTTCAAACACACACCTAAGGATGAGTTGAAAATGTGTGAAAATGCAAGGGAAGAACCTTAACATTGTTAAATGTATTTTTAGTTTGAGAATTAAAACTAACATGGAGTCAAATCTTTGCAACAAGGTTTGGGGACTAAACTTGTTTGCATTAAATGATCTTTGAATCGTTGAAAAGCTCTTGAAAATGTTACAATATATAATAGAATCACATTGTTAATCAAGGACTATGAGGATAGTAATTTTGATCTTTTTATATGTTAATCCATATCTTTACAAATGTTAATTAATTAATTACTTGTTAGTTAATCAGAATTGTATTAACATTCGTTAGTATTTGAATTAGCTTTGTTAACATTTAGTAACTAGTTTAACTACTATTAAATTCCACTAACTATATATAAAAAAGTTAGTTTGGAAAACTTCTCATTCCTTTCATTTGGTTATACATTTGTAGAGTTGTCTTCTTATCTTTTGAATTTCAATTTACAAATGAGTTTAATTTGAACATGTCTAATAAATATAGATGTTTTTGCATGTCATGTTAAAAGGTGTATTTTGTTCATTAATGTTTGGTCATCATCCCTAGGGTGTGAATTTCAAAGATTTAATATTGGATTTTGTCATTTTAAAAAAAAATTATTTGGTGTGTTTTTTGAAATGTTGTGTCAATATGTCAAAAATGGTAATTAGGAATTTGCAAAAGCAATTAAATCAAGTAGGCGATAAAGATGAGCAAATTCCAAATGAAAGGCAAGAAGATGCATGTAACAAAAAGGCTATAAACACCTTTAAATAATGTTCATCATGTAAGTCTTGTGATTCCAAAAACAAAGGAGCAACTTTAAAGGTATAGACTGTCCCTTATAATAGGGAAAATAACAAGATGGGTCAAAATGCACTCAAAGGAGCCACAAGCATTACTTTTTACATTAGTCTTGCATGTCTTTTTCCCCCAAAATAACTTTTTCATATGAATGATTTTTTGAATGATTTTTATTGTAACTTGTTATGAAAAATGATTAGAATTGCCCTAATAAGTCAAAGAAATAATTTTTAATTTAAATAGGAATTTGTAAAATGTATAAGTTTCTTACAAATTCTACATTTCATCTTTAAAAATGATGATAATTTGAAATCATACCAAAAAATGTTAGTTTCTAAAGTGGAATTTATTGTAATATAAACTAAAATTTTTGTTCATTACATCGTGTACATTATACCCCTTTTATATGTGATAAAGCACTCTTTAATTTTGAAATTTTCAATTTTCAAAGTTTTAAGATTCCACATTTTTGAAATTATGAATGTTTTTTTAGTGTGTCTAATAGGTTATTTATCATCTCATATTTTTTACCATTAACTTATCTTTTATTATATGAGTCCTTTGAAGTCCTTTGAAGTCCTTTGTAAAAATGTCATTTTTCAACGATAGAAATTTTCACATTTGAAAGTCCTTAACTAAACCAAAACCTAAAATTGGATCAAATGAATTTTAATTTGAGTTCATGTATGTTACAAAGGAATAATGTGTCATGATTACCATGGTCTCAAATGGCATTAGAAAAAAAACTATAATCATTTATGATAAAATCTAACATCCGATGCCCTTTGTGGCTCCTTTGAATGTGTTTCGACCCTTTCATCAAATATGTTTTATATATTTTTTGGTGCTATATTTTTTTGTGAACATTTGTCCAATTGGTAAAGGAGTATCAATAGGTTTACAATCCAACGTCCCAATATGTTTGAAAATATGTAAGATATTTCTTTTGGGACAAATGAATGGAATGGTTTGTGACATTCCTACTTGTTGGAATTCCAAGACGAAACTCAATGGCATTAGTATTAGTCATTTCAAATGCACTAGAAATTTCATATTTGATGCCATGTATAAAATGTTCATCATCATTCACAAAAATTGAATCATTCACTCAAAGCCCTAGGACAAAATGAGTTGAAACACATTTGATATAAATGTTGGGATTAACAACACATTTTGTGAACCTAGTTTGCAAAAGATAAGAATTAAATTTTTCATACCACATTCATAATGATTATTTTAATTCCAAATCTTTTTTGAGAAGTCTACAAACCTTCTTTGGGTGATTTGAAAAAACAAAGCCTTTCAATTAACACATATAAATTTCCTCATTTAGGGTTCCATTTAGGAATGTTGTTTTCATGTCCATTTTGGTGAATGTGAAGATTATGTGCATTTGCAAGTGTAATCATTGTTCTTCATGATGCAATTTTGACAACTAGCAAGAATGTTTCATTATAATCAATTCTTTGGATTTAGGTAAACATGCGAGCAACCAACCAAGCCTTGTATCAAAATATATTGCCATCAAATGATACTTCTTCTCCAAAAACCACTTTTGACTAACAATTGACTAGCTTGGATGTCGTAATGTTTCCAACCTCCATGTATGATTTTTTAGTAATGAAACATAATTAAACACCTTTGTTTTGCAAGGATGTCCATGAGAAATGGGTCATTCAAAAAGAGACCGAATCTATGCATGAACTTTTCATGGACCTTCGAAAAACCCATGCAAGCCTAAACCCCTTCGTTTTCACTAGTTTAAAATCATGGAAAGTTGCAAAAAATTTCATGATCAACAAATGCTTTGATGAAAATAAAAATGACATAGAGAATGAACTTAAAAATGCCAAGAAAAAAAATGTCAAGAAAGAAATGGGCCGATAAATTATCATGATAGGGCCATTAAATGGCAAATTGCCCAACATACTTTTTTTAATATAGATCTCCATTTACATTTTTGGCCTCCCAAGAAATAGAAATGACTCTATAAGGTCTAGCATAATTGCACAATCCATGAACAATTTCCATACAATTCATAAACAATGCCATGAACAATATTCATGTAAAAGAAAGTAACACAACATTGATGATGAAGTAACACAATATTACCTTGTGGAAGAGATATATTCCTTCACAACATAATTTTCTTACACATAAGAAAACAAGAAGAAAAATGAAGGTAAGCATTAAAAAATAAAAAGCAAGAAGTGTAAGAAAACCAAAATCAAGAAACACACAAAAACCAAAAAACAAGAAGCATGAGCACAAGAAACACAAGTAGTAAAAAAAACAAACACAAACATAAAAGATTAAAAAAAGAAAAAATAACAACATAAGCACAAGAAACATTCATAGCAAGAAAAATAAAATAAGAAACATAAAAATAGGAAGCACAAGAAAAGAAAGAAGAAGATGGACCCAATAACTTATCATTCCTCCTTAACACAAAATAGAAATAAACTTTAAATTTAACCTAAATGGGAGGGAAACCTTCATGGGGGGAAATCGTATTAGATGAAATGAAGAAAATCAATATCAATCACATTTTAAATTCATTCACGTTTCAATAGAGCAAAAACCAAGTTCTTCATCTCAACACATTATAAACTTAAGAACAAAAGAACTAGGAAATGAACGAAAAAAGTAAAGCTTAGCAAGCATGGTTGTTGACTCTAGCAAAGCCTCTAGAATATGCAAAACATTTGTGTAGTCCTCAAAACATGTTTGTTCTTATAATCATGGTGCTACATTTGCTTACAAAACCAAATGATCATTCATGCAAGCTCAAGCATTTTCCGAGCATCCTCTAAGTCCCTTTCTTTTTCCTCTCCCTCATCCCATCCCCTTGTTGTCCTTCCCCATCTCCATCTTTTTTTTATCATCTATAGGATCCTCCTCTATGGATAGGAACACAAACATAAATGATGTCAAAATGTCTCATGAAAATCCACAAATCTCTAGATTTCTATGTCAAACAAAAAATACTTCCATGTAGTATTTTTTATTGATCACAACCTTGATAGATGACATCATATTGATTTGTAATCATCATTTTTTTTGCATGTGTTTCTTTTTAAGAACATGGTGAATGATGGAGAAAACCTTTTCCTTTTGAAGTTTCAAGGAATGATGGACCTTCTTCATTCTCCCTTGGTGTAGATTTGTTGCTAAGAGATTTGTTTTAAATTTAATTTTGTCAAACAATGCACAACCATACTTGTAGTATGTAGTTGCACACTCAAGTGTTAACTCACCAAAATGTTGCACCTTATAATCAATCAAATACATGTGTCAAATAACATATATACACAACCCATCCTTTAAGGATGAAATATTATGAGGATAAGGTTTCAATGGACCTACTTGTTGCTTACAAATATTGTTGGATGAAGTCTCATGATTTACAATGCAGTTATATTTGGATGAGAGATATTGCATGTAATAACTGAGCATTAATTAAACTAGCTTGTTGTTCAAACATGAACTTAATAAGATAAAGTGCCAAGTATTTGAACATGGATTAGTAAGTAACCAACATTATTCTTGGAACCTAAAACCAAACCTTTGTTTCAAACATAAAACCAAAATAAGTTTCAACATGGATAAGCAATGAATATTTATAGTTAGCAAAATGCCAAAGGCAAGTTGCAACATTTGTTTATAGGAATACATTCCACTAGATGCCTTGTCCAATGAAATACAAGAATCCCAAAAAACATACATCTAATCTGAAAAACTTTAAGAATTAAGTATTGTGAACTTAAGCAACAAAGGCAATTGTATTTGATTCAACATTGCCACAAATACTACATTGCCACCTCCTTATTTCCTTGCAACTTTGTTTTGTTTTTTGCAACAATTTTTGCACCAACATGCTAAATGTCCAACATTCAAATCATGTGCACAAAAAATTCACCAAAAAAATAAAATTGCATCAAGTTCAAACAATTATGACATGTTGATTTTCACATCTATCAATGTTTTAAAGATTTTTTTCTACAACTAGAATGTAACAATGATGTGCTCCCAAATCCCAAGTTAGCCCTAAGTTGGGACTAAGTCACTCAAATTACGGAATTTCTGGACTCGGGGCATGTTCCCAACTTCCAGCACTAAAGGGGGTGAAAGGGGCGTGCTGAAAGCTCCGAGATAGACTAGGAAGAGGGACAAGCTTACTCAATTACACGGTCCTACATCCAAATCCAACCAACAAGTTGGTTAGAACTCATTATGCACCCTTTTGGTGTTGGGACAAACCACGAACTACCTTGGACTCATTTGACTCACCACGGCCCGAACTCGGGGGAAGCCACCACCTTCCCCCATATAGTATTCTTTACAGCTCTCCGCCGCACTTGCATCCAAATTGCTCTTTTTCCCGGGACTCCCAAAGTGGAGTCCTGAAATTGTCCCGGTTTGGACTCCCGGGACTTTGGACGTTCATAACTCCTCGCCCCGAACCCGGATTGGGACGAGGTCTAAACCAAAGTTATAGCTCTCGTCGAGTGCTTTCCAACAGTGTGTTGCACTTCACCTGTACACACCAGAATTGCGTCGATTGCCGACTTTTAATGGTCGGGAGTCAAATTGCCAGTTTGACTCCCAACCTTTCTTTTGACCATAACTTGTGCTGCAGATATCCAAATGGCTCATGCGAGGCCATTTTGGACATTTAAACTTCAAGACCTTTCCAACGATATCAAAAACGCCCCAATGCAAGGTGGTTTAACCCCTGTAATCGCGCTCTGAGTTTTTGGGAGTCTCAAAGGACTCTCCAATCCCATTTTCGGGAGTGTGAGTGGCAACCTCACAACTCCTTCAAAGTGGGGTTGTGACAAACAAGGAGACGAATTACATTGGTAAGCAATAAAATACACTTGCATACATTGAATGTTGGATCCAACAATTGACTAGAAAAGGTCCATACTTAAAATCATCAACTACAACAACAAAAAGTTCCATTTTATGGTGATGACATTCTTGTATAATTTTAAGTTGTGAGCCTTTTTCACCTTTAATCTTTCAAGAAAGATACAAACTATTCAAACTCATGGTCACATATATCACAATTTTGTCAAATTTTCAATTTTAAGAATATAGTTCCATATAATTGATCTCATAAGTTTGGTCCAACTTCCTGTAAAATCATTCAACATTAGACATGTAGTTCCAAAGATTTGATAGCCTTTCAAATTAATGGATTTTCAAGTATTTGTACATACCTGAAAACCCTAAAATGTATTTGTGTTTTTTTTAAAGTTGGTTTTAATACTTGAACAACCAAAATGGTAGAGAAACATTAAAAGCCCTGGTAATATAAAAATCTTAGAGCAAATAAGACCAAGTAATAAGAATAAGTAAACCTTTCCCTTTTCAAATTATCACAAATTTCACACATTCTTCTTTCAAATTAAATGTTGCACTAAACAATCCATTTTTAGATAGAAAATTCTGCTTGCATCGTTAGATGTGAATGGATTTACTAAAGACCATATCTACTTTCCACTACATCTAAAAGATTATCATGTCCATCCTATTTTGTCTTTTTAGAATGGAGTTATTCCTCAAATCATTATTCTCACACATCTTATCCCACGTTGCTTGGAGCAATGGTCATTATACCACTTCATGTGGAACTTCCAAAACCCTTTCACCTCTTCCATCTCACTTAATTCATTCCTACTTATTAATTGCAACAAATTCCATAACATCAACTTCATCCCTTTCAAAATCTCCTCCAAACCTTGTATTAAAAAAATTGCTAGCATAGATATTCGAACAACAAATCCTTTTAAAAAACAAAGGTCGCTTCATAGAAGAGATTTTGAAATCCAAAGAAACATGTTTTCATAACATATTTGACGAGTTAATCTCAAGTTTGATTAATTAGGGTCAGGTCACATTCTTTTTGTCATTTTCCACCTTTCCATCATTCATTCATTCATTAATTGTACAAAATATATTAAAGGTTGCAACATAATGTTACTTTTACTATTCTACATTTTTTGCAGTTTTGTGAAGGTGAAAACATAGCAAGGTGAATGTTTGCTCAATGTGAATTTTTGTACTTTGTGTAGACAACATTGTTGTTAAATTGTTTTGAAGTTTAAGGTAAAGATGACACATTTTAGTGTTGCATTGTAGATGTAGTCGCAAAATTTGTTACATCAAAAAATGAAAAAAATAGTGCACATGTTTGCAATTAATGAATTATCTATCATTTCATTGTTTTTTATTTCCAACTCCCTAAATTGTGAAGATGTTCTAATGTTTAATAGTACAAAAATGGGGTATAGTTCATTAGCTTAAATCATTACGAGACTTTAAAAATGAAATAAATTTATTACACTTTAATGATTTCATCATGGTTAAAATGATTTTATTATTATATCATTATGTAAACATAATGTTTCACTACTAGTTGACATAATTCATTATTATAATTTATTGTGGTAAATAGGTTTATTTTTATGTTGTTGCTTTAAATACCCTATGTTATTTTATGATATACCTTATATTATTTTAGGCTACCTTAGTTATTTTAATTTATACCTTAACTTATTATAAGTTATTATAGGTTATTACAAATTATTATACCTTAAACTATTATTCATTATTCTACTTTAAGGTATTTTAACTATTTTGATTATAGGTTTTTTAATTTTAAGTTATTTTAAATTAAATTATTCAACTAACCTTAGGTTATACTTTAAGTTATTTTATTTTAAAATAATATATGTTATTTCAAGTTATACTTTAAGTTATTCAAGGTCATTCTACTTTATGTTATTATAAGTTATTTTATCATAATTATAAAAGTTTAAAATAATATAAAATATAATATAATGACTTAAGGTAAAATAACCTAGAATAACCAATAACACCCTATGAAAAATAATTTAGAACAGCCTATTAATAAAATAACTACCAATAGCTTATGATAATAGAACTTACTAGTGGGTACCCGTGACCTTCGGACACTATGAAATCCCCCAATTTCTTCAAACTATTTTTTTTTTAAAAAAAACCGGAAGTGTGCTTCTCCCGAGCAAGACGGTTCCAGTGGACGCGCAGGTCCTCCAAAGGGCCCTCCTCTTCCTCTTCGTTCATTGGTTTAATGAAGGTTCTTGTGTTGAAGGGTTGTTGTGTTGAAAGGGGGGGAGATAGGTGAAGAGGTTAATTCCGTGGGAAAAATAACCAGGGAAATAAAAGGGATCCTAAGTTCATGTGTAAATAGGGAATTTTTTTTGTTTCCTTAATGTAAAGTCAACTAATTTTCCTAGTATTTTCGAAAATTTCGCCAAATTTTCGAAATCACAAATTTATAAATAAAATTATTTTTTAAAAAATATTTAAAAAAATTTATAACAAAAAAAACCTGATCCCAATTCCTAACTTGGCAAATTTTAGTTTTATTACAAATCTTTACATGCTGTAAAAACTAAAAATTACTTAAGTATAGGGTAAGGCCCCTCTTCCTAGACCCCTTATTTCTGAAACCCACCCCACCCATGGGCTTTATTCCCCCCCCCATTTGTAAAGCATAAGGTAAACTATATCATAAGCCCAAAAATATTCATTATGAAGGGTGTGCTAACCCTAACCCCCTTACCCCCAAAGAGGACGACCGGATGGACAAACATCTAAAATATTATATATCAAGATAATATCCAACAATAATTTGTAATAGAATGACCACCAATAATCGTAATATAACTTAGAATAACTAATAATAACCATAAATAAAATAGCCATTAATAGCCACCAATAGAATAACCAACAATAGCCATTAATATAATAGCCATAAATAAAATATGGTAATATGGCCTTCAATAGCCAAAAGTAAATAACAATAGCCTCACATAGTAAAAAATAATGTAAAATGAAATAGTTTACAATAGCAAAAGAAACCTATAATAGTCGCAAATAACCTAAAGTGAAATAACTTACAATAGCCAAAAATAATTTACAATAGTAAAAAATAACTTAAGGTGAAATAACCAAAAGTAACACAAAATAACCAAAAATAATTTAGAATAACTAAAAATAACTTAACGTGAAATAACTAAAAATAGCAAAAAAAAAGAAAAGAATAACCATAAATAAAAATTAATAATGTAAGGTGAAATAGCTTAGAATAATGAAAAATAGTCACATAATAACTAAAAGTAACATAACATAGGTAGTAATATTATATTATCAAAAAAAAAATCCATTTATAAAATATTTTAAAAAAATGGTCATTGAAATGTTATTAAATAATGATATTCAAAAAAAAAATCAATAGGAAATAAATGTAATTATTTACATTATTGAAAAAATTAATTGATTAAACTTTAATCATTTCATTTGAATAAAGTTTCAATAAAATATGAATTTTCAAAGTTTAAGTTTTTGTAATGTTTAAAATGAAGTATTTGATAAATAAACTGCAATGTAATTCATTATCATAATAAGTGTGATGGTTTGATGGTAGGGGTGTTTACTTCCATCCTAAAGTCAAAGGATCAAACCTCCAAATGGTGTGTTTGTGGTAAATAATCGTAAGTTGATTGAATATTCTTGTCGCAACCCCACTTCGGGGTTAAGTGTGAGAATGCAACTCACACTCCCAAAAGTGGGAAAAATGGAGTCCTTCGGGACTCCCAAAAATTCAGAAGACGATTTGAGGGGTCAAATCTCCTTGCCTTAGTGCGTTCTTTATATCAATGGAAAGGTCTTGAAGCGTAGATGCCCAAAATGGCCTCGCATGGGCCATTTGGACATCTGTAGCGTAGATGCTCAAAATGGCTTCGCATGGGCCATTTGGACATCTGTAACCTAGATGCCCAAAATGGCCTCGCATGGGCCATTTGGACATCTGTAGCTCAAGTTATGGGCAAAAGAAGGGTCGGGAGTCAAACTACCAGTTTGACTCTCGACCACTAAAAGTCGGGAATCGACCTCTTCCCAACGTTGCCTCAAGGAGTGCAACATGGCGTTGAAAAGCTCTTGACGAGAACTACAACTTTGGTTTAGACCTCGTCCCGATCCGAGTTTAGGGCGAGGAGCTATGAGCGTCCAAAGTCCTGGGACTCCAACCCGGGACAATTTCGGGACTCCAACTTGGGAGTCCCGGGAAAAAAAGCCATTTGGATGTAGCGTTGGTGGAGAGTTGCAAAGTATACTATATGGGGGAAGGTGGTGGCTTCCCCTGAGTCTGGGTCGTGGTGAGTCTTGTGTGTCAAAGTGCCCGTTGCTTGTCCCAACACCCAAGGGTGTTCCCGAATGCTAACTAACCTTCTTGTGGTTGGTTTTGGATGCAGATTCCAGCTTGATGATTTAGTCCCTCTTCCTAGTCTAATCCCGTGACTTCTAGCACGCCCCTCTACCCCTTTTTAGTGCTGGAAGTCGGGAACGCCCCTCAAGTCCCAACTTTTCGTAACTTTACATAGTTGGACCCTCAAGTGGGTTCAATAAGGGACTTGGGAGTGCGTCAATTCTACTATGTAATTTTTTAGAATAAGGGCTTATTTAAGTTGATTACATGGTCTATGTACTTAAGCTAGGTTTTTAACTTAGCATATGGAATGACATGTGTCAATAATTCATAGGTTCAAAATCATGAAATTATCAATAATATTAAATATTACATTCAATATTAAATAATTTATATTTAATTGATTTTTCTGTTATCTAGTTAATTAACTAGTAAATGAATGGCTTGATAAATTTGTATTTCACTTCCAAATAACCTTATTTCATTAAGTATTAGTGGACCAATTCACTGTCCGTAACAATTAGACCCTATTCACTAGGGGGCTAACCAATTTTAACATGGTAAAAATGTCCAAATTCACTAAAAATCTAATGAAACCAAAGTGATTTAGGATCCATTTTGCTGTAATGGTTGATTCAACATTTTTTATATCCCTATGCATTGATTGAAATTGGATTCATTGATGCTTGTGTTGTAGGGACATGATTTGTAGCATGTGAATGAAAATTTGTGTAAAAATGCATGTCAACATTACATTAAGAACATCAAGTAAATTTTCACCCCTAAAATTTTTAAATTTATTTGCCCAACTTTATTTAGTTCATTGAATTTTATTAATCTCTAGGTCAATGCATTGTAATTAGTAACATGTGCAGATGCATTTTATCCTATTTACCTTTTTATCCATAATTCAGTTTATTTGTGTTGGTAGCTTGTAGACACTAGTAGAATGATGGAACCAATAACTAAGGCTATTATTCAGTGGGTCAAGATTCAAAGGCAAATTACCCATTTGGCATTTTGTGAGCCTAGAAAGATCTTGCAACACCAACAATGTACCTCATTCATCCAAACCTATAATATAATATAACTAGTATTATGAAAATTATGAAAATTTCGTTGTTGGACAAAAACAAAGGAGAAAAATGTTATTTTTTCTTAATTTTACATTAAATTTCAACCTTATTAATTTGATAGCATGTTATGAATTACAAACATACAAGGAAAATAATAAAATAATTTTTTATTGCAAGAAAAATAAATTAAATGTCGAAGTAATACATGTAATTGAAAGTCTTAAACACAACCTTATATTATTAGATAATATGTTTGTTCGAACTATACTTCAATAAAGTTCTATCCTTAGGGTGAACCCATCCTTGGGTGGTACCATTAAGAACCACTTCAAGGAATGGTTAAGGAACCAAAAGTGACCAAATCATTTTCCTAGGTTTTTTCCTTTAAATGTTTTCAAAACTATAATTTATTTTTTTATTTTCATTTTTATCCATTGCATGCCTTAAAATATGGCTTGAATTTTATTTTGGAAAAGTAAAAAATGAAAAATTTTAAAATTTTATATTCATAATCAAAATAGCCCCTTTAAAAATCAATAGCCTTAAGTTTGAAAATTCATAACTAAATAATACTTATTCAATTAATTTCCAAATGAAAATATAAAATAAAATGATTTCAAAATGATTTTAGGAAAAGAATTCCCAAGAAAAAATTGAAATCATGTTTCAAATTTGTATTCATGGCCAACAAATTCAAAGAAAAGATCCTACGTCAAGTTCTTGAAACTTTTTCTAAATGCAATGATTAGGAACATCAAATTTTTCTTTTTTTTTGATGTTATTGAAATTTCAAATCTATGGAACTTAATAAATGTATTCATTAAAAATATTTTATGAAAATATTTATTCCAATGTTTCCTATGATTTTTCAAAGTTTTAATGGGTCCAAAAAAGTCAAAGTATGATATCCTTAGTGGTACCACCCAAGGATGGGTTTGCACCTTAACATAAATATTTGTCAATAGTTGTATCATATGTTTTGTTCAATTATACATGTAACAAAACCAAAATTAAACTAGTTGTTAATTGCAACACTTGATTTATATTCATCACAAAGCTTCAACTTGTTGATTTTGAAATAGGAAGAATATTCACACCAAAACCCAAAAAAGGGCATTGGATATTATTTTGATGAAACAACTTATAATTTTCACATAGTCAATATTTTTTAATATTTGTATTTCTACATCCACTTGTATGGAGTTGCAAAACCAAGGATTAGTATTAGATGAAATCATTGAAATATATGGTTTTTTTTTCCTAACATTTTTTTTTCCGAGGATTTAAAACGGTGTAATCCTAATTTAGAAAGGGGTAGTGTTAATTGGGTATAATGAACATAAAGGTATTATGAAAATAGTAATTTTGACTTATGTATATGTTAATCAATATTTTTTATAAATGTTAATTAATTAGTTATTTGTTAATTAATTAAAATTGTGTTAGCAATGGTTAATATTTGAATTAACCTTGTTCTAGTGTTAGGTAATTAATTTAATTACTAGTAAGTTCCACCTATTTTATATATGAAAATTAGTTTGGAACATTTGTCATTTTTTTTCATTTGGTAATACATTCTTAAAATTTTATTGTTATGTTTTGAATTTGAACTTACACATGAGTTCAATTTGAACATGTGTAAGAAATACATAAGTCTTTGCACTTCTTATTAACTAGGCTAGTCTTGTTAAAGTGTGTATGTTAATGGACAAAGTATATCCTTTTAGAAAATAATGTATAGAAAAATCTCATTAGTCCTATGCAAGCAAGTTCAAACTAAACATTATAGATTAACAATTATAAAATCAAATATATGTTCAATACATATTAATAAGTACAAATTAACATTTATAAAAATCAAATTTGTGATTAACAACTACAAATTAACATTTATAAAACTCAAATATGTGGTTATTAGAAGGTTAACTTTGTATTTTGTCCATTAACACACATGTTTAAAATAGAATCATTTCAACATGTAGGAAGGTTTGAAAAGTTATTAATTAGTACAAAATATTTCAAATGTTTCCAAATGTTTAGTAATGTCCAATGCATTTATAAGGAAATTTGGAAAGGTTATTTACATTTGTTGTTTAAATTGGGATCTTAATATTGCAAATATTTTTAAAATTCTAATAAAACATAAGGTTGCATATTTTTAAAATGATGGTTGTTTGAAATTTTAGGACATAGTTTATTTCAAAATTAGGGATATGTTTCGAAAGTTTCAAGAATTTGTCATTTTGACTTAGGGAGGTTAGATCCATTTTATTTCAAATGACATGTAAAAAAAAAGAGTTTAACTAATTGATTTTTAAAATTTTTATTTTACATACATGTAAATAGGGTGTTTATAATTCACCATGGAAATATATTTATAATATATTTTGAAATATGACATTATTTCATAACAAATTTAGCAATATATTTTTATTTCAAATGCTTTGTAAAATATACATAGAGTGATCTCCCCAAGCATTTTCATGTAAATGTCATGATGAATTATGAATATACTATAAGGAGGAGAGTGATGGCTTTTCTAAGTTTGACTTGTGATGAGTTTATGGTTTTCTTGTCTCCCAATTTTGACTTTGATTATTATAATCACTTCCGGTTAAGTTTTGTAATGGATGTGAATGAAATGTGAACATGAAACATCTCCTCCTAATCTTTTCTTGGAATTATTATGCCCAAGGTTCAAAAAAAAATTCATTAGAAAAAAAATCACAAATTGACAACTATAATTATAGTTATAAAAGACAACATTTTAATTGTAAATGTCACATGCAATTCAAAAACCTTCCAATATATTTAGACAAATGGTAAAATACAACCATTTGCAAAAGACACCACATGATCTCTAGATGACACCTAGTCATAATAGTAGTCACATACCTTTTAGGACTAAAGGTGAAATTTTCATCCATTATTTTAAACAACCATCCTTTTGGTGTGACATTTGTTAATTGTAAGATTATGCAACTCCCATGTTCTATAATCATTTATATGATTACAATATGCCAAACCAAATGATGTACATGTGGACCAATATACATGCATGGACAATTATGATACAACTATGTGACATTTTGTAATAATGGGGGAGGAGAGGTATTCCATCTTAACCTCACTTATGTTGCTTAGTATAATCCAATTTAAAGAACTAGCCTAGGCTACTAGTTGTAACCTAACCTAGCATAGGCAACCTAGGCCTAACCTATAAGCTTAAGTTACGTAATTAAATTAGCAACCTAGGCCTAGACCTAATCTAGCTAACATAGTTAGCACCTTATGTCTAAGCTAGGCATGTAAATAGGCTAGGAGGTAAAGGACTTGAACAATTTTCCTTCACATTGAGGGATCAAATTGTCAACTATTGCACCGCATTGTCTATGAATTTTGTGAAATTTTATTACATAGTTAATATATAGATCATTTAGCACCCACCTTCAATTCTCATTGTTCAATATGTATTTGATTGTGCATGAGAACACTAGTGATTTAGTTGGTGGAGTATTTTTGTTATTTTGTGAATTTCTTGAGAAAAAAATGGAACAACATTTTTTCAATTCATAAAATATATTTTCCAACCAAAAATTGCTACTCTTGCAAAATCAATAATTTGAAAAAATACAAAAAAAATAGAGATTATTTAGTAGACCACTTTTCCATACCCTACCCAAAATAACCAAATCCGAAATTTTTAATAAAAAACACTATAAATTTGTCCAACTTAATTTTTGATTAAACCATTGTTCATTTTTGTGAATTAACCTCATAATCACCCTCATAGACTATTAACAAAATTGTCACTTGGTTTTTGCAATATAACAAATCTTTTATCTCATTATGCACATACAAGACCCTAATCTTAGGGCCACTTTAGATGAGGGTCCAACTTCCAATGAAATAGACCAATACTATTGGCTAAGAGTCATAAATTAGACCCAATGCCTTTAGATGAGGGTCCAAGACTAACAAGTGGCAAATTAGGACTAAACCTAAATGACACCATGTTGGAGGGAAAGTAATTGGTTTGGGGGAAAGAAAGAAAAAAGCTCAAAGAAGAGCACATGATTTGGAGAACCAAGATACAAGTTAGGGTCCAATTCAAGGATTCAATTTGCTTCAAATGAAAACAAATTGGTTCCTAAGAATTTGGACTATGGGACTCCATCTAAAGTGGGCCTTATTATGCACATACAAGAGTGGAAAGCCCTCAAAGAATTTCCTAGGGCACCTTACATCCATGAATATCCTTCTTAAAAAGAGGAGCGATATTATGCCAACTATGCCTACTCTTTAAAAGTTAAAAGTGGGAGAGAGCTTTGCCACAAAGATTGGTCACACATTTTATGAAGTGGGTGCAAGAACCATCCAAAGATGTCTAAGTTCATCATTATCGTAGTACCTTGGCCATTTCAACACATGTACGTCAAATAATTAATTAATTAATTTTGAAAAAAATCATTTCAACAAATGGAATATTTGTAAATATTCACTATTATCCTTCAAAATATTTTTTTGATTTGCAAGAAATAATTTTTGAAAATTTCAAATTTTTTGAAAATAATATAATTAGTGTCGAATTGGCCGAGGTACTAAGGTATTCTTGGGTCATGTTTTACAATGGGTGAAAACCAAAAGCTATTGTGGGGCCAGAGTCAGCTATGATCTCATTCTAGGGTTTTTTTTTTTCTGAACCCTGTCTGTATACAGACAAGGATTATAATTTTTGTTTACTATACAAAGTGGGGTTTGAATAGGCTTGTGTGTAGGTGTGAAGAAAAACTATTATGGTGAATGAAAATTGTTAGATTTGGTGGTTTCAAAATTTTTATAATTATTTTGAGTGAACTAAGAGTTAAATGTGTAATAGGACTCAGCAAGATAAAGATGAAAAAAAATTGGTAAAAAAGAATCATTATTTTTAATTTTTTAATATAATAGGGTTGCGTATAAGCTTGAAATGAAAAATGAAAAACTAGTTGTGTTTGCCCATACATGCTTGGTAAAAGCTAAAATCATACATGCATGTTTACTATCTTAGGGCAATACTAAATTTTTATAACATAAAAAACAAAAAAATATAGACAAGTAATTCAATTAAAAATTAATTTCATTCTGATTTTTGTCATTAAATCTTCATCAAAGCCTTATTGAAGTTTTTAAAATAACATGAAATTAATTAAAAACATATATATCTCAAGAAATAATTTTATATTAATATTTTAATTTATTTAAAAATTGACGTGTTTTATTTTAGTTAATTCTTGCATAATCTTTCAAATCAAATTTTTAAGAATTTCATTTTAATAAGATAAAAAAATTAAAGCTAAATATTTGTATGTTTATAAAAGAAACATTTAAAAAATTAGTCATATGAATTGTTTTAAACATTTCATAATGATATGAAACCTCATGATACAAAAAGGCAAGTGACAGCCCAAAAAAATAAAAATGATATAAAGGCATGATTAAATTAGTTACTCAACATTCATATTTTGAAAAGAAACTGAACAAGTAGATGGATAAATTTCAAAACAACCCATCAATTGGATGGGTGCACCCAAAATCTACACATGCTCCTCCATTAACTTGGGGCAATAAAAAAAATCAATGAGATTGCTAGATTTGGTGGTTTCAATTTGTTTTCAATATGTAATAGCTATGGAATGTGTAATAAATTTATTGACATGGTTCTCGCACATTACTCATGCATTTTGTTTGGGAATGTCCTCAACTTGAAGCCTTACCCTTCACAAAATCTTATTTCTATGAAAGCCCAAACCCATTACGTAACACAACACCATAATCTTACTACCTAGTACTTAAAAAGGATCCTATAGTAATCAAATTATTTTTTTAAGCTTGACAATTATTTTGAAAAATTCGCTACTCAAAATGCTGAAATTTCCAATTTTCATGCTACCTAATGCAAAAAGCTTTGCAAATCTATTATGGGTTACAAGCCCTTGGCCATTAGCATGTTTTTCATCCTTTTCCGGCCATCCTAGTTACAAAGGATCTCTTTGATCAATAAATATGGCTTTAAGATTTGGTCAAAAATGGGATAATGTGAGCGCAAATGTTTGATGGATATCGTTGTGTAGATGCAAAGATTGTTTCAAAAGTACATTTTATTGGAAATCATTTCTTAAAGCTCTCTCACCTATCATGAACATCACAAAATTTTCACATGTCCTAATGCAATCCAAGTTAGTTATAAAAGTCTTTACAGGTGAAATGAAAGTGTGACAAAACAAGAATTAAAGAACAAGTTCTCACAAATGCAAATAAGAATCAAGAAATGTAAACACATGAATTGCTATGTATCAAAAATGGATGAAAAAAATGATTGACATTCTCATTCATGCTGAAAATATTAAATAATTTAAAATGGCCTTGAATTTTTTTTATATTTGAATAAATTTAATAATTATGCCCCTTTAAGATACTAAGGGTAGGTATTACATATAGTAAAGGACGTCGTGACGTGAAGCATCATTTCATCCATCTGTCCCGTCATCCATCCGTCCGGTAGGTACAAGAGAGCTCCAAGCATAGAAGAGAAAAAGCAAAGAAGGAGAGAGTTTGTGATTTATGCACACACCCCACAAACACATGAGAAAATGAAAGTAAGTAGAAAGGAGAGTTGAAGTTTTAGACAAGAAAACCCAAAGAGAGAGGGAGAGAGTAAATGTTCTCTTATTATTATGGACGCCATCGCCACTCTTCTCTCTCTCTCTTGGAGAAGTTTATTGGGACATGTTTTGGTTTTGGGGAAGATTGGTGATGATTTCCGTCTCTCCTTCTCTTGATCCAAAACTTCTTGCCACACAATAAATTTTTTTTGCCCTTCTCTTATGTAAGCTTCTTGTTGTTTTGTGTTGTTTTGCTATTTGTTTATGCTCAATCTTTGTAAGCACTTGTTGCTGTTGTTGCTCCCATTGGGTATGTACCAGTTTTTTTGTTGGTAGCAAAAAGGGAGTTTTTTTTTTGGGTGGAGGCAGCAGCATCTGAAAGCAAATACAAAAAGAAAAGAATGGAAGAATTCACAGGATTTCTTGCAGCTGTAGGTTCCATCCTATTCTTCGGCTCATACGGTATGAAGAATCTCAACTTCTGCAAGTTTTGCTTTTGCATCTTTTTTCTTGGCAATGTGGTATGCGATCTAGGGTCTCAATTGATTCGTCAGTTTTGGTGTTTATGCGAATTTTGGGGCATTGTGTTCAAAGCACACGTGAGGTATGCTTGAAAATCCCATAGCTGAATTCCTTTGGCATTTTCTTTAGGTACATGCTGTTAAGTGTCAATGGAATTGAAATGCGACAGTATATTATGTCTCACCATATTTGTCCTGTGGTGTGATTGATGCAGCGGTGCCAATTAGATTGCCATCAGTCATGGCTGCAAAAATCGATCCTGTAATTTTCCAGTTCTACAAGTCGTTCGCATGCTTCAGTACTTCCTGGTTGGTCTTGCTGTACATGGTATGTATCCTGCAGGTTCTATCTCTCTTTCTCTCTGTGCTTCTGGTTTGCATACAACAACTATTGCCAAGTTTGCTTGCGATGCTTGCGGTTTTTCTTCTTCTTCTGTGATCTTTTACATAATGGTGGATTTCAAGTATATGACTCGGTGAAGTTTAGAAACTAGGAACCCTAAAGACACAGGCTGCTCCTCCTTGCTGAAAGGTCTTTCAACAACAAGCAAACGGTGCTGAACTGATAGTAGGTGTGGCCATGGTGTGTTCTTTCTTGAGGGAGCGGGTGCAGCCATTGAAGTGGACATGGTGGGGGTTAGCAGGTGGGGGACTGTGGGTGATGACTGGCATACTGGCCATAACTGCAGTGCGTTTGGCTGGCATTGGCACTACCCAGTCTCTTTGGAGTGGTCTTAGCAGTATGTTTTCAAATCTCCACAATCTTTTTCTCCTGGCAACAAAACTGCATCTGTTTGCATGAGTGTATCTCTTATTGTTGCACTTTGAAAGAAGCTTGATGTCTGAGACATGCCAACTCTTGGCACTAAATTAGACTGCTTTAAGTTTTTGAAAGAAGACCTGACATTGTTTCAGTGAAGAGTAATTGGCTAACAAATTTGCAACATTGTGAAGAAAATGTTCCTGCACTTCAGTGTGGAACAGCAGCCTTAGAACACACAACTGCCCTAATCTTGTTTCCATGTCAAGACAGCTTCTTGCAAGCCATTTGTTTCAAGTCCCATGCTCAAAGAGTAGTAGGACTCTCAATTCAGCTGAAAGCACTCATGAAAGCATTGGGGCACTTTTCAGTTTTTGTCTCATATATCTTTGGAGCGTATTTCTTCAAGGAGCCAATTAAAGATCACATATTGGCACTAGTGGCACTTGCCATCATGGCAATAGGAATGGCTGGTGTCAGATCTGCAGGATCAGGAAACAATCTTCTGTCAGTGGCACCCAATCTTTGGATGTCTGCACTTCGCTTACCTGATGAGGAAGAGGTGGGTGGAACAGCTTTGCTATCACTTTTTGCTTTATTTCTAGACTGTTTGCATCAAGTTGGCTATTTATTTTAGTCATTTGGCAATGAGTAACAAGGTTTGGAGTTTTCATTGCTGTCAGTATGACTTTGTCATGGAGGCTTGGCACTTTTTGTGTATTCCAGAATCTGTTTCTATTATTTTGTTGACAAGCAGACAATGAAAGCCACTGATATTGCACTTTTTTTTTTCTTACTGCACATTGAAGTTATAGTTTGACTCACAGCAGCAAGTTATACATGTGCCAATCATGTAAGGAAAGAGGCTGCCAGTCATTCTAGTGCTTAATCTGCAATCTTATTCTGGATCATGCAGTTCTCAATGATGCTGGTCTACTAATTGTGTGAGTACTGCATAGCAGTGTATGTTCAGCAGCATCTAACATGACCCACTCCATACTTAGGCAGCAGCAGAGATGGGAGAGCACAGTGGAAGAGAATTTGTCAGCTCCTCTGGTTTCTGGTGACAAGGAAGAGAATGTCGAATCTGTTCTTAGCATGAGGGATGATTGTGGGAACTTGAAATATGATAAAGCCAACAGGTTCACACAAGGTGTACTATGTGCAGTGCTTGTTGGGTTGCTTAACGGAAGCTTCATGTTACCTCTCAAGTTTGCAAACAAAGTAAGTTTTTCTATTTGTAGTGCTTGTCATGATCTACAGAATAAGATATTACCTGCCATCAAAACTACAGCTTTAGCAATGTATCTCTTGCACCAGATGATTTGATTTCTCGTCTCGTCTCCTCCTGTCAAGGCTACATACATCTGATCCATCTGTCATTCAATCTGTTTTTCAGAGGATCTTGTACTTGTTTTGTCTTACATTGTACACTCTGCACTGTTGTACAGCATTTGTCACTTTTGAAAGGTTTGATCTCCAGATTCAATTGCAACCTAGGTGACGAAAAACCCAGTACTATCCTTCATTGATGTAAGGTATGCCTATAACTCTGCAAAACTGGTGAAAAACTTTGTGCACTGACTTGGAATGCAGGATGTGGTGGGAGTGGAGTATTTGGTCTCATTTGGTGTTGGAGCCATGGTCATCACCATTCTAGTGCTCATGGTGTATTCTACAGTTCTTGTTTGCTCAGGCAGACCTTGTCCCTGCTTCCAGCTTCGTGTGGCTGCAGGACCTGCATTATTGACAGGCCTCTTATGGAGCATTGGCAATTACTGCAGGTACATTGCACAATCTTCTTGGTTTTCAATCTTCTTGGTTTTGCTTGGTGATGTGTAGGCTCATGTTATAAAAACTGCTGATTTGCTAGAGACATTGCAGGAAGCTGGAGAACTATATGGTTCTGTGTTGATATCGGATGTGAGACTTAAGGATCCTTGTCAGCTAAGTGTAGGAAATGGCAAGCTTGTGCATGAATGTCAGGCATGAAGAATGATTTTACCAATGTCAGAAGACTGTGACATATGTTTTCTTCAGCACTAGCATCTGCAACCTAGACAAGACTGTCATTGTGAGCATTTGTTGTGGCTTTTGCTTTGTGGCAGTATCTATGCAACACTATATCTGGGAATGGCACTTGGATGGCCATTGGTGCAGTGCCAGCTTCTTGTTAGTGCCTTTTGGGCAGTTTTTTTCTATGATGAAGTGACTGGGCATCAAGCAAGGAGTGTGCTACTTGGCTCATCTGTTCTTGTGGTTTCTGGAGCAATTATGCTGTCACAGTTTGGGACCCAATAGTTGGGGAGGGAACTTTTGTCTGCTGAGAATCCATCTGTGCTTCTGTGATTGGTTATTAGAAGCACCACAAAGCTTCTTCTCTTCGTAGCACATGATTTCAGTAATGTATTCTTCTTTGTGATGCTCTTGGCTGAAGGCCTGATCAACCAAAATAGTAGGTTCTCTCTGGTGACCTCTCCTCCATCCTGTACAAGTGTTGTCTTTCAACAGTGTTAGGATTTCTCTTAGCTCTTGGGCTTTTTCTTAGTTTTGGATCATGGGCAATCTCTCTGTCTCTCTCCATGGCCAACTGACCACTGCAACAGGTACATTCTGCAACAATCATTGAGCCAAAACTGTCAGTCAATACTGCTTCTTGAGCAAAGCTCCCATTGCAGTATCTATATCACAAGATTTCTACAATAAAAGTGCAATTTCTTCAAGCAATTTCACCCAGAGGAATGCAGTCTCTTCATGTGGTTGAAAGTTGAACTGAGGAAAGACACAACACGGCACTGCAGAAAACACTGTTCAATGGAAAACTTCTTTCCAAGATCAAGGCAAAGAACAGGAGCTTTTTGCTCTCTCTCTCTCTCTCTCTCATTGTGCAGTGTACCAAACAGGAGGTGCAAGGTTGCTATTTCTCTGTTTGCTACAAGGTTGTGATTCCTTTCTGATGTGTTTGTAGGTTGCAATTTCTTTCTTTGGCTGCTAGATCAGAATTCTGATGTGTTGCAGGTTGTGATTTCTTTCTTTGGTTGCTTGATCAGAATTCTGATGCGTAAGCAGGTTGTAATTTTCTCTTTTTTTGTGCAAGATCAGAGTTCTGATATATATTTGCATGTTACATTTCTTTCTGTGGATCTCTGTTTTGCTTTTGCTGCTGAAGTTCTTCAATTTTATGGATCTGGATTCTGTTGTATATGCAGACAGATGAGAAGACTTAATATTCAGTAGAGAGTGCGTTGAAGATTAATGTTGAACCTTTGGATTTGGATTTTGGATCTCGAAGCATCCATTGCCTTCTGCAATGGAGTGAGTGATTTCTGAAACTCTGATCTTCTGTGCACAAAGTTAGGTGTGGAAGCAGTTTCTATTAGTGATTCCATTTGTCAACTTGATTCCAGGAGTGCAAGTAAATGGTGAAAATGTAATGGACAATGTTTATTAGAAAATTTTGCATTTGTTGTTTTGTTTTTCACTGACTTTTGAGGTTGTGGACATCACATTGCTCACACAAGGAATTGATTAGAGAATTTGTGTTTGTTCACTCTGCCCTTCAGGATAGAGATGTCGGGATGCACCCAGAGACGGGCCAAAGTTTGAGTATTCATACATTATTGGGTCATGTGAAGTTTGCTATAGAAACATTTTCAGCACAACTGAAGGATCCACTTGGGCTGCACCATGCTAAACACCATGGGTTTCCAATTTAGAATGGTGAATATTTAGCATCCTTATGAATGTCATTTGTAGGTTAGAGCCGTGATGCAGGATGGAGATTCTTTGTGTTTTCACTGATATTTGGAGTTTGTAGATGTTATTACATTGGGTGCAAGATTGAATAGAAAGCATTGCAGTTGTTTTTGTACGATTTTCCAACTATTTTTTATTAGAGATTTTTTCATTTTGCATTTTTGTTTGTTTTTCACCGTTTTTTGAGGCCGCTGACGTTACATCGCGCTTGCAAGATTGATTATAAAATTTTGCATTCAAAAAAAAAAGAAGAAGAAAACCCCGATTTTTCTAATGTTGATTGCAAAATTTTGCATTTTTTTTGTTTTTAAATACGGATTTTTGATTTCGCGGACGTTTTTCGTAAAAATCTGGCGTCCGACGATCGAGTTTGAGTTTGTCTGGAGATGGGGATGATATTGTGGACGACGAAGGGCACGGATTGACGGGGGAAGAATTGGCACTCCTTACGGCAGTGTATATTCGAGTAAAGTTCTGTCTGGAGATGGGGGATGAAAATTGAGAAGAGGAAGAAGAGCGCGGATTGCAAGTAACATAGAATCCTCAATTTAAGCGACATCAGTTTGGTGGCAGAAGATGTCGGAATGAGTGCGTGAGAAGAGATTATTTCTAATACTATTTATTTTTCTCGACGCCGCCGACGACGAGAAGAAGAAGAAGAAGAAGAGGAGGAAGAGGAGAAAGAGGAGAACAAGAAGGAAAAGAAGAAGAAGAAGAAGAAGAAGAAGAAAGGGTAAAAGGGAAAGGAAGGACTACAGTGTTTGACTGCAGAGCTTTTTTTGCTTGACTTGGTTTCTGTAGCTGCTCAGAAGACGAGTGCACATGCCTGTACCTTCTTTCTCCACCTGCCCGACCGCCTTCCACACTCTTCTTTGTTGAAATTATGGACGAGGAGTGTCGTGTTCTTCTTCGGAGCTGATGCACGCCGAAAACAGACACACACAGCAGAGGAAGAGGACGAGATACAGAGAGAAACAGTGACACAGAGACACAGAGGAGATGGTGTCATGTGTACAGCATTGCTTTTATGAGCTCTTGTTCTTGTTAGTATGTACAGCGGCAGTGATGTTTGAAGGAATTTGTTGCGGTAGTGTTGCTGTCTTCACTTCTCAGAACTTGGCGGATGTGCAAGCTTTGTTGGATTTCAGGAATGCGTTGGTTGACCCAAGCAATGCGCTCTCCAGCTGGAAGGCAGAAAACGCTACATCGTTCTGCACTTGGACAGGCGTTGAGTGTGACATAGACGGTCGAGTGCAGACTCTGAAGCTATCGAATATTGGACTACAAGGGAGCATCTCCCCAAGTGTTGCGCAGCTTGCAAGACTTGAGGTATGTTATGAACATGCATTTGTTGTTCGCCGGCTGTTCTCTTTTCCCCCGTCACTGTTCAAATACTCGGAACAACCTGCTGGCATTCTTTTCCTTCTTCATTCCGTTTTCAAGGAAGAAACATAGGTTAGGGTCTGCTGCGAAGACTTGATGAACAAGAGAGAGCTTCGGCAACACCCCTCTCAGTAGTTCCTTTGTTTTTCATCGTTGTCCTTGTGTTGCAGGTGCTAGACTTGAGTGTCAACGATCTGTCAGGGCCAATTCCTCCCGTTTGTCAGTCCGGACAGCTCAAGCATTTGATTCTGACTGGCAATAAGCTCAGTGGTGGTCTTCCTCAAAACCTTAGCCTCTGCACCAGCTTGCTGCGCATGCGCCTGGGAAACAATGTCCTCACAGGAAGCATCCCTCCACAAATTGGGCAAATGAAGAATCTGTCTTATTTTGAAGCTGACTCAAATCAGCTTGTAGGGAGCATCCCTCCAGAACTCAGTGGTTGCAATCTTTCATTCCTAAGTCTTTCTTCCAACAATCTTACAGGTTTACTTCCTAGCTCTTTGGGACAGCTCAAATTTCTGGAGTCAGTGACAGTGGCAAACAACCAACTAGATGGCAATCTACCTGAGGAGCTTGGCCAGATTGCAGTGCTGCAGTCATTGTCTCTGGCAAACAATCGTTTCTCAGGGCCCATTCCAGAAGCCTTTGGAAACATTCTTCAACTCAACTCACTTGATCTGAGTGACAATTTGTTGAATGGATCCATCCCTTCACAGCTTGGAAATCTCCAGGAGCTGGAAAGCCTTCAACTAAGTGGGAACAGAATTGTGGGGGGGATTCCAAGTTCATTCAAGAACCTCAAGCGTCTGTTTTCTCTGGATATTGCTGAAAACTTGCTAACTGGTTTCATTCCACCTGAGCTTGGAAGCATACTTAGCCTGCAGCAAGTGCTGAATCTCAGCCACAATGCTCTGATGGGGAATATCCCACCAGAGCTTGCACAGTTGAACAAACTTGTGTCACTAGACCTTTCTTACAACAATCTGTCAGGTGAAATTCCACCAAGTTTAGTCACTATGCTAAGTTTGCTTACTCTTGATTTGGCCTTTAATAATTTCTCTGGAAGGGTGCCAGAGTGCATTCAGTGCCACAAAAACTTCTCAGCAAGCAGCTTCATTGGGAACCCGGGGCTCTGTGGCTTGCCTCTATCCACCAACTGCCTAGGCAATGGTCCAGGAAGCCAAAGTAGCAGTGGTCATGGCAAACTGCCTCTATGGGCATCGATTGTCATAGGAATAGGGGTGTTTGTGACTTTGATGACCATCATAGCAGTTTTGTTTGGGTTTTGGCACTTCTGGTCTCAATTGACTCCCACAGCCTTGCATCCACATCTGCAGCCTGCCCCAGAAGGTTGTCTCTTCCTTGATGCCACCAAGGCTGGCTTTGTGTTCGTCGATGTTGTTGCTGTTACTGAAAACTTGAGTGTTAGCCAGATCATTGGCAAGGGTCGATTCAGCACAGTGTATAAAGTGGTCATGCCTGCAGGCAAGGAACTTGCTGTGAAGTGCTTGAAGTTAGATAATGAGAACTCTCTTTTCAACAGACGCTTCACAACTGAGCTTGTAAAATTAGACAAGGTAACCCCCAACCTTTGCTTTATGTTATGCTATTGTGCAGAAGTGATTGGAACCTTATGTTGGATATCCTTGCACTATCAGTACATTCAAAGATGCAATATCTGTGGGATTGTTGTAGGTGCGGCATCCAAATATCCAGGGCCTTATAGGCTTCATCTTGCGAGGAGGCTGCATTCAGTTATTGTACAATTTCATGCCCAATGGCAGTCTTGGGGAGTGGCTTCATGGAAAATCAGATACAGTGCTCAGTTGGAGTGCTCGCTACAAGATTGCAGCCAGTTTGGCCCAGGTCTTGATTGCAATTACTTATTTGCTATGTTACAGAGCTCAATTTATTTCCATCCACGCTTGTATAGTGCTGTTCTCAGAGACCAATCCTGTTGGCACATGCACTCAAAACTGTGTCAAACAAAAATTGCAGGGGCTTTCTTATTTGCACCACGATTGCCAGCCCGCTGTCATCCACCATGATCTTAACTCCAACAATGTCCTCCTTGATGCTGTCTTTGAACCACGAATTGCAGATGTTGGGATTGCCAAGCTCTTTGATCCATGCAAAGACACACAGAGCATGACTGCTGTTGCAGGTTCTATTGGGTACATTGCTCCTGGTACGTAAGAACTCTCCTACCCAACAAATGTGACTTCTGGGTCAGGACCAGCCCGCTGGTATTTGATCAATCAACTTCCTTTCAATGTCAAATGTTCTGGAGCCTCCCTCAAACTCTCATTGCAAGAATGCCAGCACTCAGGAATTTGAATCTGACTGGATGATTTGAATATGAGACTTATTGCTGAAATGTTTACAGTTTAGGTTTAAGGACTCTACTGATTGATGGAAAATTTCAAGACAAGCACCATTGCTCTGGTATTGTTGGGATCTAGATTCAATGGAAAAGATTCTCAAATTGTCTTCTCAGATTTGATTTACTAATCTGTTCTGTGCTGCACATACATGGTGCAGAGTATGCGTACACCATGAGAGTGACAGAGAAAAGCAATGTGTATAGTTACGGTGTCATCCTTTTGGAGCTCTTAACAGGACGCAAGCCAGTCAACCCTTCATGCAGTGATGCCACAGACCTTGTGGCATGGGTTCACTCAACATCATCTCGGGATGAGACACCTGAGCAGGTAAACAGTGAACATTCTTGGCCTCATGTTAAGCCCATTATTAAGCTTTCATGCTTGCTTACAGTTCCTTACTATTGAGGTTTCCTATTACAAATCTCTATTCATATATTTGTATGCACAACTCAAACACAAGGTGGGAACAATGCTTTTGTCTTCAGTGGAAATCATGAATCTTTTGGTTGATGTCACTTTTCTGTGAGCCTTCCTCCAGAGAGTGAGCCAGAGTGAAATGAAAAGTATCAAGAAAGCATAGGGATTCACTTTTAGATGTGTTGGGAGGTCTGCACTCAGCTCTAACCTAAATTCCTCAAATGTAATGTCTGCCTGACCTAAGAGAAGCCCCACAGGAGATCCCTGGACTAATCAAAACACATTGCAGGTTCTCGATGCGAATATTTCAACGGTTTCCTTCAAGGCAAGGCAGGAGATGCTTCTGGTGCTCAAAATTGCTATCCTTTGCACACTTGTCTCACCATCAGAGAGGCCTGAAATGAAGGAAGTTGTCAACATGCTTCAACCAGTACAGAAAGCAAGCTAATCTGGCAAAAGTGCTTCCTTATGTTTCTTCACATATATTACCTCCTTGATGTTCTCTTCTCCTTAGAGAAGAATGCATGCACCATCATCGGCAATTCAGAAAAGGTCCATCACAGATAGTGAATGAAAAGTATCTGCACTAGGCATATTGGGACAGTGCCATTTTGATCAATTAGAGGAGCGATATTCCAGCACAATTATCTCAGACCATAACTGTACCTTCTCTGAGGTTGAAACTCTTGATCACACGGCTGTGCATAGGCAAGCCTCAACTACAAACCCTTGTAAGGATATAATCATCTACACCTGGACAGTGATGCCATTCTAACAAGGACATTAAGTAGTAGTGCCAAAACTAAATGAAAAAGCATGCACACAATATCAAGTGTACCTTTCTTCACTGGTATCAAAAGGGACTTCCACATTGAGCACGCATCTTCTGATGTACAAGTATGAAATGCAGACCCTTCTTTCAGACAATAGTGGGATTTAGTGGTATGTACGTAACTACCTCAATGCTGATTGTCATACAAAGTCCATGTCTCTATTTGTAACCTGAAATAGAAATGCAAAGCAAGCAAGAAATGCTCTCACAAATCAGTCATTACATCATCAATCTGAGAAGATTTATCTTGTAGATTAGCACTTCAATCTGAAGTGCTTAATCTTACCTGGCATGTACTATTAGCAGTCTGTAACACCTTCACAAGGCAGCTTCCTTCCCTGCAAAAGGCACCAGCAATTTCTGGATGTCTGCTTTGTGGTTTCAGACTGGGTTTCAAATCAACTTCTGTGCAGCATATAAACAGTATTGAAATATCTCCATGTGCACAACCTTAGTGTAATTCCAATCAAGTTAGTCTTTGGCTCAATATTAGATCAGACAATGAGTATCAATGGAATCCATGTTAAGAAATTTATGAGGGCAGAGAGTGATACGATTGTACACAGCAGAATATGTATATTGCTGATCCTGTTCAGCAAAGTAAAATATCCTACAAGGTCTTCACCCTTGAGCATTCATGTCTTGAGCAAGACACAGCAAAAAGGAGTACTATAGAGCAAGTCACTATCACCATGCTGTTCATTAAGCTGCACAGCATTCTTACTATTATATGGATTAAACATGAACCCAAACACTGGAAGAGTGGGACAGCTTCACAGCGCCTTCGGAGCTGTAAGTTTTCCTACAACCAGGACAGCGCCCATCATCGGATGCAATCCTGTGATAACAGAAAAGACACAATTGAAATCCACAGTTGCAAGGTATGTATGATGAATCTGTCATATCTAGCTCCTCTGTGCAGATAGGACAGTAGGAAGGGGTAGAAGGAGGGTCCCACATGTTCCCATGTATGGAGCCCCACCCACGAGTACTCTGTTTGCTCTGCTGGCTTGGGTGAGTATGCTGCTTTGCAAGCCTTGGTAATGTGGGTGGCCGTGAAATGTCATCTGGTCTCCAAGCCCTGCCACCATTTCCTCTTCTGCCCCCAAATCCATTATTCTTGTACCTGTACTCTGGCTTCAACCGAGCACTGTGAAGATCCAGATGGTGAACCCCATTTGGCTTCTTCTCATGTGCATCCTTACCTTCATTGCGCTGAATTCGATCTGAACTGGATTGTTTATGATGACCCTCTAATTTATGAAGTGCACCCTGTACGTGCAATGCATCAAAGGCTGCTTCCCAGTCATCCTCTGCGTCATGTGTATCTTCATTGTCTTCAGACCCACTTCCTGTGTAGCTGCTACTTGTGCAACTGCTATTAGACCTTGATTTTCTCTCAGTGCTGCACCATCCGTTGGCCAAACCTTGTTTCTGCTCATCCACTACATGCAGTTCCCCATTTTCAAAGCACTTAGGATAACTTCCAACATGTTCTGACCTGTGAACTTCATTCTTTGCATGCTTACGTTCACTGCCGGACCTATTGACTTCAGATAGAGATTTCATAGCAGAAGAATCTGCAGGTGTGCGCTGGTTGGTACCAGCACACAATCCAAACCCCTGATTGTGACTCTGGCCTGAAGTCCAAGCCCTCTCCTGCCCTGCACAATCCATCTCTCCTGGCTTATTTTGATGCTGTGGTTCTGCCCTCCCTTGCTTACCTACACATGCCCCAAATGCACAGTGCTGATTAGAGCACCCTTCTAAATGTATAAGCATTGGCAGTCAGATTCGCAGGGCCTGCCTCTTGCTCTGTGGAACTTAAGCCCATACCTACCTCTAAACAAAACCCCTATCTACCTCTAAGCAGTAAATTGGCCATGCTGAGGTGAGACCAAGTTCTGCTGTATGATGTAGAGACACTATTTACATCCAGCTGGGCAGGAAGAAGCCTGATAACATTTTCACTCCTACTCCACCTTACACAAAGTCCACCCAATAAAAGTGCAAACACAATGCAAACCTCCTTGGGTCTGCCTGAATATGCAAGTATGGGTGTTGCTTCAATATAGCTGTGAGCCCCCTCTTGGAGAATTGCAAGGCAAGAACCAACCATATGCATCAATGTTAATCGCACAACTGGAGTGAGCTTCCTGTAACACTAATGCTCCCTGCTGCTGTTGTCTCCTTTCCCCTCCCTTTCTTGTCCCATGCTTATCTTGATTGGTCTTGACCATGGAATCTATAAACACAAGAATAAACCAATTACAATCTCATACATGCAAACTGTCTTCCTTTCTTACAATCATTCCTGCTAGAATATGGAGTTGCTTTTCTGATGACTGACAAAACCAAAACAGATCCCTCTAGCGAGAAGACTGTGATCCCCCATAAGATCACACCTCCCTCAACACCTAAGGCTAGCCAAAAAGGTTGCAGATTCCATTTCTATAATGTTATCATGGCACCCAAAGCCAACATCAAATCCCAATGAGACTTTGGCCCATTATATCCAGAAAACCTATTCTGAACCCTAGACAAACAGGACAAATATGGAATTGATTACTTCGTGAATGACATAAATCAAGCTGCACAACTGCACAGAGCAACAACTGATTTGACCTGTACTTCATGGAACACTCCAGTTGCAGTGCAAAACAGATTGATTCCATCCCTATTGGATTCTTGTGTCTAGATCTGGCTTCAATCAACTGAAGAATCAGGTGCACAGGACTCACCTTGAGAAGGTTGACAAAGCCACTGCTCTCGCCGGACGTCAAGCTTGCACTGCTTCGGCTTTGGAGTCCTGTTCACCTGTGCCTCACATTCAGATATCCATAAGACCAGTTTTTTTCGGTATGGCACATATTCCCCTAACTCCTTGAAGGTGGAATTGGTAGTTCTAATTGAGTGGTTATTCTTTCATGCGCTGAAACATGCCCATGATCTCTCGGCTCTCGAGTACGTTCCCAGAGGCTGGAGAAGAGAGAGGCGAGTTTCCTCGGTCTCCATAGACTCGAGGGGAGATGAATCGTCAGGGTTTCAAGAGCCACAGGAAACAGACAGAAGAATCTAGAGAAAAAAAACACGACAAGTACCCCGAATCCTGGATCCAAACAAAGAAAGTAGACCCCCCACATCACCCTGAACCATCCATCCCGTAGAAGACGAACTCCCCTTCCCCGCTCATGTCATATGGTGCAACAAACAGGCCGGCAGAAGTATTCTCTATCACTGACATAACAAAACTCACCTTCTTCCACCGGCAAGAATCCTTAGTGTTCACAAATTCAGAAGTAGATCGAGAACGCTCCCGCTGATCTCGGCTCCCAGAATACAACCGAACCAAATCTTGCTCCCGTTGCTGCTGCCCCTGAAACCCGCTCTGCCTGCCTCCACCACCACGGCGCCGGATGCCGCGTGCGTTCACAGTAGAGAGAGTATTGGTAGCAGCCATGCTAACACCTTCCACCACCATACCCTTCTCTCTCTCTCCCTCCCTCCCTCTCTCTCTCTCTCTCTCCTCCTCTCTCTCCCCCAATTCCTCCCCCTCTTCGTCTAAAGCGCCTAGAGCACCAAATCCGCTTCTGAAAAAAACCCCACACGCTTGCGCACTTCCTGTCACAGCGATCTCGTCATGTGCAACGGCGATGGAGGATTGAGATCCAGGAACTAAACAAACAAACAAACAAACAAACGCAAGCGCGGAAACACAGACACGGACGCACACGCGCGCGGGCACGGACCGGGAGGTTGCCATGGCGCACCCAACCCTACCCAGTTCGATCCGAACCTCCTACTGCTATTTCCGAACCTAAATCCGAACTTCTATCCATAAATCTTGCAATAGGTATGGATGCCGGCGGAGGAGACCTGCCCTGCCGAACCTACTCCCGCACATTTTGGACACAGCTTTGTTTTTTCGGGTTTGATTTTGAATTTCAAAAATACATTTCCAAAAATTCCTAATTATTGTTCAGAACTCACATTTTTATATTGTTGCTGAAAAATGACATAATACCTCTTATCATTTTATTTTTTTGGGGTTGTCAATTGCCTTTTTGTATCACGAGATTTCATCACTATGAAATGTAAAAAAATTTCATATGACTAATTAAAAAAATGAAACTTGTTTGATAAACATACAAATAATTAGCTTCAATTTCCTTAAGTCTTATTAAAATCAGACTCTTTAAAATTTTGATTTGAAAGATTATGCAAGAATTGATTAAAATAAAACACATCAATTTAAAAATAAATTAAAATTTTAATATAAAATTCCTTTATGAGATATAAAATTAAAAAAATTAGTTTAATGTTATTTTAAAAACTTCAATAAGGCTTCCATGAAGATTTAATAACAAAAATCATAATAAAATTAAATTTTTAATTGATTAATTTGTTTATATTGTTGTTGCTTTTTATGTTATAAAAAATTATTATTACCTTAAGATAGTACACATGCATGTATGACTTTTAATATTTAAAAAAAAAATCCAATTTGTGGATGGATTTTTATCCTTGTTTATAAATATATACAAGTCTCTCTCGTTTTGGAAAAAAGGGACAAATGTTGTTGTTGAACAACCTTTCCCCTTCCCTTGAGAATCCACCTCACACCAAGTCAGCATAGTCTACTTATTATTTTAGTGACATATATAATTTCGGATATGCAAGTGATACTTTGTCAATTTTCAATGTTCATTTTATTCGTGTAAATAATAACAATTAGATCATTTTGAAGGAATCTTTTGTAATTGTTGGTGGAAGTTGGTATCTTAATATAATGTAAAAAATTAAAGAATAATGTAAAAAGCTTTAGGGGTGGTAAGGTCATGTAGTTTGTCACTATTATGGATCATAGATCTAAGTGGAAGAACTCTTGAAATATGAATTCACATGGAGAAGAGATTTTATCCTTGCTCTCTTTCACTTTTGCATCAATTTTTTTGAACATGTGTATGAAAGCTTGGTTGCTTGTGAATAAAACAAAGCATTGAAAGTTTTGTTTTAGTGTTTTTGTATTCATGTATTGTAAGAAAACGAAGACTTTTGTGTTTGAAATAATTTAGCATTTTGAGCTTTGTTCAATCACTTGATTGAACACACCATCTTTTGATATTGGATTTGAGAAGTTTGAAAATCATATAACTTGTACATATGGAAAAAGTCAAGATGGTGTTTGTGTTTCATGGAAAGAATTGTTGAGAAAAATCATTTCAAGAATGCTTGACTTAGTTCACTATCTTAGAAACTTCACATCTTTAAAAATAAAATTTTATAAAATTTTTGGGTTTTCAATTTGACAAATCAACTAAGGACCTGGTGACAAGTTAATTGTTTTGAAAAGAGATGCATAGTAGAAAACAAGAGCTCACAATATTAGTGAAGCTGATGAAGTTTTATAATAAAAATAATGTAATTTAAAAATATGAATGAAAAGTAAGTTTCAAACAATTTAGAAAAAGGGCATTTGATTCCATCAAAGGTCACTTCAAACATAATTATATGAAGGTGAACTAAGATGAACATGTAACAATGCTAAAACTATTTCATAAATGATTACAATATATGAATCAAATATATTGTTTACAATTTTGTTTAACTTTTAAAGTTGCAAAGATATTCAGCTAAATTGATTCAAGAGTTTTACAACAATTATCATCCTTTCAAGTGATGATTTAATCATAAAGTTTCTCTTGATGACAACAATGGTATTGATGTTAAAAACAAAAAGAGTTGCATTTCATTTGTTGATTCATGTTTTCCCAAACACTAAAAATGTGCTTCATGTATTTTCAAGATTGAACATGGCGTTTGATAACTACAATAAAGTAATTAATAAAGGCACCATATGGTTACATAAGTTGGTTGTTGGTACTTGACAATCTTTTTCTATTGCTTGCAACACTATAATCAAAGACTTGGAGGTTTTAATTTTTTTTTGATGTTTGTGTGTATATCAAAAATTATGGTAACTTGTTGCCCACATATGGAGGTTTTGAGGATATCCGTGTTCATGTGTTGATAAGAGATGTTAATATCATTATGGACTTTTCAATGACACTAGTTTTATGACTTTTTTTGCCATGCTTTATAAACTTTTCCTATCAATAATTACTTATCTAGCACACTAGTTTTTACATGTCAAATATGAAGACAATGAATGAACATGTTTGAATCTTCAATTTACAACAAGTCCTTCATTATATTTTGTTTACATGTGAAAGTCTTCTACCACATTTATCATTCTTGAAATGAAGTCACATTCTTTCCATCCTATTGAGTTGAGATGTGAAATTCAACATTGAACTTTCCATGTCCAATTAAAAGATTGTTTCATTGGGTATAATGTAATTGCTAGGTGTACTTTTACATTAACTTGGATTTTCACACTTAAAAAAAAAAAACCAAGAATTTATTTTGTTGGAGCATGGATTCTTATAACAAGTTGAGTACTTAGTTTCAATGTCTATGTGATCGTTGCCCTTGGATAACTATGTTTTTAGATCTTGTACATAATTCCCATTCTTCATTTTGACATTATTTATGGATATTCATGTACTTTGTAATATTGAATATGAATAGTTTGAAAGCAAGATTTGTATGGTGTGATGTGACATTAATAAACTTTTCATTTCAATCATGATATCATAACACATGTACATGATAAGTTGTTGTGAATGCAAGTTTTGAATTGCATATCCATTACTTTGTGAAAAGATTAATTCAAGTTGCAAGATATTTTAAAGCTTGTAAATAGTGTGAATTTGGTCTTGTCCCATTTGAAAAAGATCGATATTTCATCTCACTTGTAACATTTTTATTAATGAAGACCAAATTTGTTTTCAATGATTTTTAAGATTATTTTTCCAAGTGAAAATTTTAAAGGTGTAAATTAGATGTTTCAAAAATCAATGATGGTGGAATTATATTGAATTGTTTTCAAACTTCACACAAAACACATAATTGTGTTCAATTTTTTCTTATGCTCATGTTTGGGCTTGCATGTGCCTACATTAGGCAAACCTTTTGGGAATGACATATTATGATGAATTGAGGTCACACTCATCTTCCAATGAAACCATGTGTAGATTCAATCATTTGAGAGTTAATTAAAATAAATACCTATGCACTCTCCATTTTATTGTGTTATTGTAGTGTTCCTTTATAACATTTGAATTATTATGAATTGATGATGAAGATAAGACTTTTCTCCTTTCCTTTTTCATTCTTCTTGTGATGTTTTATTGCAATACTCTAGAGTTGTTATAATCAAAGTTGTTATAATGTTGTTGTAATCATGATTTTTTGTAAATCAAATTTGAGAAATCTACATCATATTAGCTTGATGCAAGACTATAAAAACTTCTATCACCAATCCATTTACAAAGCAAACATGGGTCACACCCAATTGTAAGCTATATATTGTTTATAATTCAAATAAGACGTATGTACTATTTCACTCCTTAAACCATTCTTTTTTATTATAGGACTAATTTTTTTTTGTAGTAAAAGTTAAGGATTTATGTCATATTGGTAATTTTATGTAAGAGTATAAAATGTTATTTGTCACCAAGCCATTTGCAAAACACCCACAAGTTTCATCCATTTAACAATTTATAAGTCATATACAATCTAAAATAAAACCTAAGACCTTTCTTTTTCCTTTTCATTTCTTCCTTATTGTGATGCCATACTTATGATTGATAATTGGTAATTTTTTTTCAAAATTATTATTTATTTCAAAAATGGGTCAAATAGACGCAATTCAAAAAAATTAAAATTTCAAATATGATAAATATCAAAGTTCATACAAGAGGGTCTTTGCATAATGTATCAGATGGTTTCCAATTAGGTAATTCTATGCTAGAACTTTCTCATATTTGTTTTTTCATATCATCACCTTTCAATTGTCACATGCAAAAATTGGATGTTGTTGTCCACTCAAGTGACACTAACACATATTTGAATATTTCAATAGGTGACATCACATTGAATAAAAGGTTAATCCTTTTTAAATCCTTGTTGAAATTAATATGGTTTCATGAAATTTTTGGTGTAATTAATATGTAATTTTTTAATGGTTTCAACATGTGAAGATTGAATTCATGTTCTAGAATTAATGAAAGTGGAAATGAATTTTATGGAAAGTTTATATGTTTGATTGTAATTTTGTTTGGATATTGTGGGATTCAAGGAATATAGGAAAACATTTGGGGTGGGTGGGCCTATTTTTATGAACACCAACTTATATTTGTGTCCTAGTAAAGGGAACCATATTGTGTATTTAGGAATACATTCATTGTTGTAGAAGACATGCAACATAAAATTAGTATACTAGCACAATAACTATTGAGAATATGCACACACGTGAATAATGATGAATACGATTAAAAACAATATTGGATACAAAACATGAGGAGTGTTGTTTTAATTTTTGACAAATAGCAATACTTAATTATTTTTTAATATATTTTTAGCAAATGACTATATATTTCATGATGTTGGAAACATAGTAAAACATAGTTTAGTAATAAATAAATGGAAAATGGACATACAGGAAAAATAATTTCGCAATAAAAAAATGAATATTGAAGGTTAAATTCCATATGCTCTAATTATAAGTTCTCTTTGTGATGGAAACTAATAAACCTAGCCACATCAACATGCCCCCCTATAATAAAACTTCAAAAAAAATTCAAAACTAAAAAACATACACAAAAATCATTCAATCACTTGAGCTTGGATTATAATTTTTCTTTCAATTTACCAAAATTGAACCTACATTGACTCTATTCTTCTTTTCTCCTCTAGGACTATTTGTCATGAGAATAGGCTCACATACCCTAATATTCCAAATTTATGTTAGTTGATTGTCATTTGTAATTTAAAGCAAAGCAATGCATAGCCTAAGATTGATACTCAACTATAGACATATAAGGTCCCACTGACCTTTTGAATGTACAATGGTAACTTAATTGCCTATATTGTTTTGCTTTCAATGTTCAGTAAGTTTGGAGACTCAATTCTTAATTTTTTTTGATAGATTCAAATATTTTATTTTAATTTTTGTTTCCAACTCCTCCTATTGAGAATTATTGAATGTTGAACATCAATGACAATGTGTACTCCAATAAGTGCCCTTGACATTAGTTTGGGGCTAAAATGGTGGCTGACAAATTTAAGAATCAAAATATTGCTCAACCAATGAGGAGGTGAACATGCACTTTAAAAGTTTTAAGATTTTTTTCTTTTGGAAGGAGGGGAATTTTTTTTAAAAAATAAATTGGGTAAGGGGGGTTATGGATGTTTTCTTTTTTATTTTGGGTCATGGGTGACGATTTGTCTCGTGACTAATGTTATTTTGTTATATAAGTTATAACCTAGTATGTGGTAGTAATAAGAATATGTATATTTCATATGTGTAAAACATGGTGAGATCTCCCTAACATTACCTAGACTTTACACATATTGCCCCCCAAAAAAAACTTATCTAAACTACTACTCGATTCAAATGATTTTTCATAATTTGGTAAGACCATGTTTTTGTATCAGTATTCATGTTTTGGGGTTGCATTGGTCAAGGTAAGAGTTTGAAGCTTCACAATTAAACTTTAAATAAGTTTTAAAAATAAAAATAATTAAAGTAGTGGATTGTGGGAATAATTTGGAGCTAAGGTTTTATTCATTTCTTCATTATTCATGCACACTTGTCATTACTTAGATGATTTGCTAATCACATTTTGCAATTTGTATTGGAGTGAATCTCAAAATTTCACTTACCTAATCAATATACATATTCCTTTGTTAAGACGTCTCAAATGGCCATGGTATTCATAACACTTAAGTTTGTAAAAAATTAAAGGAACTATTGATACAACACTGGTAAAGAAAGAAAGAAAGAAATAATAACATACCAAGAACTACCTAATAGGCAACTAATTTTCAAGTTCTTGAAAGACCTAGACCCTTTGGACCTCAAAAAAAAGGTCTTAGGTTCAAGCTTGAGTGGAATGCAAGTGAAACTCTTGTTGACCCTTTGCCAATGAGCATGACTTGGGGGTTGCCAAGGACTTGTCAGGTTGAGTCTACCATTGTGATTGAAAAAACAAAAGAAAAAAAGACTTGAATTAGTGTAATAAGTCAAAATGGACTTACCAGTACAACGCTGGTTATGACACACTTTTTTATTGGTTTATATTGCAAGGTGGTTGTGAAGGTCCAAAACTAGTTTTGTTCTTTTCACTTACATGGATCAGCTACGGGGAGAGAACATTAGAGGCAAATTTTTGTTTTGGTTTAGTTTGCAAGGTGATTGTGGAGGTCCAAATTTTTAAAAAATTCTTTTCACTTGCATGGGTTGGTCACATGGCAAAAACGTGAGAGATAAACTTTTGTTTTGATTAAGTTTGCAAAGTGGTTGTGGAGGTGCAAAGAAGTTCTATTCTTTCCTTTCATGTCATTTATGTTTTTCTTTGTTCTCCCAATACTTCTTCTTTGTGATATGGAAAAACAAGAGAGTTGCATGCTTCGTGTAAATAGAAACTTGTGTTTCGCATGGAGATTTACAAAAAGTTTTAATTTTTGCCCTTAGATCAATGCCAATTAGTGAGCTATGTGAACGATTTTTATGATACAAGAGTGTTAATGTGTCAAGAGTGGGTTTCTTTGTCTTGGGTGATGAACCAATCAAAGAGGTCAAACACCAAAAGAAAAATATTGTCAAGGTTATCCCCCCTCAAACTAATTAAGATGAATCACACTATCGTCTCATATTTAATCGATTATTTAATGTTGAATGTCAGTGGCACATGTAGGGGCCATACTTGTTTGTGCACTACTAAATTGATGTCCAACTCTAACGCAACTAACAAACTCACACAAAACAGAACATACACAAATTGCCACTAAGATGTCAAAATAATACCATCAAACAAGAAAAAGCTAGAACCTTGCAAGCTCACCTTAAATAAATTCTACAGAAAATGTAAGTTCAATACAGTATTTTGGCATGCTTGTGCAACAAGAAATCATCTGTTGATCTTCTTTCATCCTTCTCCAAAAAGATTGCATAATAAAATTGAGCTTCAAAATTTCCCCAACATTTCAGGAAAGAAAAGAACCTACTAAGGCTTCCTTCAATGCAATAATACCATTCAATGCTTACTATGCTATTAATCTACAATCTCTGCACATGATTGGCACACAGGATGATGATCTAGCAATAATTATCTATGCACATAGAAATTCTGTTCTAGAATCTATGACCCATCATCTGATTGTTAACCAGGAATTATGATCTACAATCTGTGAAAGCATCCGATGATTGTCACACACAGGGACATATTGATCTACAATCTGTGAAGCATCTGATTGTGATATGGGAATGTGAACAAGAATCTGTGCATCTGATTGTCATGTAGGATATATGATCTACAATCTGTGAAGCATCTGATTGTGATATGGGAATGTGAACAAGAATCTGTGCATCTGATTGTCATGTAGGATATATGATCTACAATCTGTGAAGCATCTGATTGTGATATAGGAATATGAACAAGAATCTGTGCATCTGATTGTGATATGGGAATGTGAACAAGAATCTGTGCATCTGATTGTCATGTAGGATTTATAATCGACAATCTGTGAAGCATCTGATGATTGTCACACACAGGAATAGACAATCTGCCAATCTGTGAAGCATTTGATTGTCACACAAAGGAATCATATATTTTGATTCACAATCTGTAAAGCATCTGATTGTCACAAACAGCAATATGTGGATCTACGATCTCTTCACATATTGACTCATGTCTCACAGGATAACCTGCAATCTCCGCATGTGATTGTCAAAACATGATGCTCTACAACCTGTTCTATTATGATTGTCAAGCAACGAGAGAGAGCGAGAGAGAGAGAGAGAGAGAGAGCAGTTGACTTGGATCTTCCAGCTCTTTCTCTCATGATCAGCTGCTGTGGGATGGACTAGAAGTTGGTTGCAGTTGATCTCCTGGTGCGATAGATCTGGTGGATGGCTGACACGGCCAGGATGGTGGACAAAGCCAGCAACAGCCATGCCACATAGCTGGCGATTACAGCTCCTACCGCTCGCCTGCAAAAGCGTCCCGCCCTGTTACACGCAGGTGCCCAAGACGCCGCATTCTCTCCCCTGTACGCGATGTACACGACTGTCGTCGCTGCTGCTGCTGCTGACATCAACGCATTCGCTAACACCTAGTACGGCAGATTCAAGTCCCACCCAAGCCCATCAGCTTTTTGCTATCTATTGCATTGCTGCATCACTTCCAATCCAACCTCGACAAGCTACATCTAAGTACTGTAGCTGCTGCACAACCCAAGTACATCTTCTGATCTCGCCGGAGCTCTCCTTCTTATAGAAACAAATTACGATGAAGATACGAGTGCGCTTCGGGGCGCAGCAGACATGAGACTATTATGCAGACAATTGCGATAACCTCACAGCTCGCATTTCATACGATCGCCATTCAGATACATAACGTAATGATCAGATTGATTGCAGAGCGAGTAGGAGTTTGGGAGTGGTACGAAGTCGACGAGAAAGGTGAGCCATGCAAGAGGCGTGTAGCTCAAGGGTCCTCGCCCAATGCACACAGAGATACAGGCTGCAATTGCCGCCAATATCGAGTACGCGCAGATGATTGTATTCGCCAGCAGAAACCACCTGCATGAGATGATTCTCAAGCCATCAGACAGATGAGATCTCACGAGTCCAGTTTCTCTTTGATTTTGTCGAACCATTTCTGCAAACGACTAAGAATGCGTGAAGGAGCAAGTGTGTGAGAGAGAGAAATGTTGTCACAACTACACAGATCGTCGCTGCTCATTAGCTGCAGAAGATAGTACCTGAAACCGATGAAGGAGTGCCATTCGACGGTCTTCTGTCCCTGCCCATTCGGATTGACCACAGTTTCCATCGCGAAAAGCATGGCAATGAAAGCGGCCGCTGAAGCAAAAGCAGTCAGCACACGAAGGAGAAAGTTGAGGCAATTCAGAGCACGGTGTGCGCGACGAACACGCGGACGTTCTGCAGGAGGAGCCACTGGAAATGCAGGAGCTCCGGTACTGATCTCTGGGTACCCCGTTCCAGCTTTCCCAGGTGCTCCATAGGGCACTGAACTCGCTGGAACGCCGCTAGTATTCGCCATGACCTCTCCTGAAACATTCGATTCTTCCTCTGAATCAAGCAATAACAAACGTTGTCCACTGACTCAAGATCACAGACACGATCGAGATAGTAGGAAGAAGAACGTAAGGGATGCTATACATGGCGATATACTTGATACGCAAGAATAGGACTCTCGATCACCCATGCAGTTGTGAGCACCGGACCACTGCCACGAGAGCGAGATCCGCCAGAAAGACTCCATGTTCGAGTCCTAGTGATCACTGGAACAGTCCCAACTTTTCTCTGGAATCTACTGACACACAAATCTACTGCAGTTTCCTATGACACCACCCATGATTGCATGCACATCCAGAACTCTGAGGGAAGAACTTTTGATAACCAAAACTCCAGCACTTGCAGAAGAGATCACTTGCAGAAAATACACACACAAATGAAAGCACATTCTCCATCACGATGATCAAAGACAGAAGCTTCCTTCTAGCACATTGCTGTGTGGAATCCTCTTGCATGACTACAGGTTCTGAAATCAGCTCAAAACCTGCATCCAACAGTTGAAAGAAGCTCATCCCATCCTCAGTTGCAGACTGCAGATCTTACATGGGACACTTTTGGGCTTCACCTTCAGTTACATGCAAAAGACTGGAGTAACTCCACAATTGAAACTTTCCCAGCATTCACAACCAAGTTGTTTGCAAAAAGTAGTGGTCCTGTGAAAGGCTAAAACATTGGAAAGCTCATGTGTTGCTTCACTTGGATACTCTGCATTGTTCACTTAGATAAACACCAGCAACCAGGACTGTGTATCTATCTCATCATGTCATCATTTTGCTTAAAAGTATTGCACAACAAAGCATCTGATGCAACAACAATCCACATACAATGGTGTCATATTTGACTGAAATCTGTGAACCCATGGAGAGAACCAGCTTAGCACTGGTGTTTGATCTCTTACGAATTGCTAGAGCAGTCAGTCAGTGTGCTGGAGGTGAGCTTGGTGTGGACCATGTGTGCTAGAATCTTCACTTCCTGCACACCTCTCAAAGGCTGCCTCAGCATACTCTGCAACATTACCAAAACAACAACACAACATCTGTTGTTATTGCTCAAGATTCATTCTGTGAGTGAGCAAGCTGTTTATAAATGGACTTCACCTCAAACCTTCAATCCTTGCAATCTATCGAGCCTTCTAAAACTCCTTGCTCGGGCATTAAGTTTACCATAGACCTTCATGAACTTGTTTCCAATTTGTGGAATATTCAAAGGGCTTGACAAGCCCTACCTAATCAAATGTTACCCTGAGCACAAAACAGATGCATTGGGGATGGCAGTTCTCCATGATGAGAGCTGACCTCCAATTTCCAAAGCCCATCACTAGTTCAACACACACCTAACAAACTGAAACTGAGGAAAAGAAGGAAGACACAAAAAAAACAGAGAGCTTGATAAGAAGCAGCTCGTAGTGCAATGACTCTGCCCTTATGTAGGTTCAAACCTCAAACAGAAAAAAATTTCCTTACTGGATTTAGAAGTTCTCATCTAGATGTATGCACTTCTGTGGAACATGCCCATCCATCATATGGACACATAGTACTCCATATGTCACTCATACCAGATTCACTATGGGCAGAGCCAACAAAGAGAGCGAGAGAGAGAGAGAGAGGGAGAGAGAGAGAGAAATTATCAGATTGAGTTGCTTCCATCAGAGCACAACTGATCAAGGGAACTGCAGCACACATGGCTGCTGCAACCTGCAAGTCCACCACAAAACACATACAAATTACAATCCTCTCAAAGATGATTCGTGCATAATAGACATATGCAGGTGTGTTGACATTCATAACCTAGCAGATGCTTCCAGAGTAACAAAACAAATGAGAAAGCATCTCTTGCATAGAAAGTCAGTTTGCCTGAGTGGACCTGCTTTGGACTAAACACTTACAGGATGGCAACAGTCTGCTTAGGCCTGTTTACAAGCATTTTACAGACCCTCCACCACTTGAAGCTCATGTCTAGGGTAGATCCTAACATTAAGGTCTCAAAAGATTTACTTAGACAAAAGGCAATATCTTGATTACCTGTGGTGGGGTGACTTCTAAGGATGGAAAGTGTGCCTTTTGAAGTACCAGTGAATGCCTGTCAACAAACCCAGATTCTATCTCAGCTGAGAGCCTTACATGTGTACATACTGATTGCAATTCCATTGTTTTAGTCTTGAGCTAAAACACACAAAAACCTTGTCATTTCTTTATCATCCTTGCTACATTACAGAATCCCCAGGTACACCCCAACAACTAGAGAGGAGAGGCAGAAATCAGAAAGGTGCCAACAAGACACTCAGTGCAATCAATAGGCATCCGTATGTCTCAAAGAGCAAATGTGATCCTTTTTTGTGTTGCTGAACTCTGTGGACAATCTAACACGCTCAAAAGTCCATGCACAAGGTCTGCCATTTGCAAATAATATGGATTTGAAAAGCATGAGCTATGTGGAAAGGAGGAGGACTTCCAGAGAGGCACTCACCCGTCACAGAGGGGATTGCTATCAAAAATGCAGACATAAGCTTCATCTTCATACAACTGTTCACGTCCAACAAAAACAGTGGAATCAGTGCTGGTGGATAAGTGCTGGTGGATAAGTGCATAATCACAATGCAAAACCTTGAAAGAAAATATACAGGCATAGGAATGCAATGGCAATTTACTCTGCGCATTGTTAAGTGCAAGAGACAATTAACATAGCGTACATTATAAGCAGGCGTACAACCATGTACAATCTCACAAAACACACAATTCGGCTCTCATACCATTGCTAAATCGCAATTGAGTAAAATGTGCGCTCGAGGATCGCAGATCATGGCCCGTTGAAATTCCCCTTTCCTTGCAATGTGGTGGATTTTGCAACACTACTCGCGTTCACAATGCCAGTCCTGACAAATCCTAAATCCTTGTCCCGAAGTCCATTGCAGAAATGCCCATCTCCATCAGCGGTACTCTCTCCACTTCCACTTCCTTCTCCACTCTCCTTCCCTCCGTCTTTCCCTGCCTGGTTTCCAATCCCTCGGCTCTTTCGCTCTCTCACTCACTTAAATTCCGACTCTCTCGAATCCGGAGACTCCATCTTGAAGCCGTCTTGAATATAATCGTACTACGTCTTCCACATTTTCGTCCTTGACCTTTACATTGTCACTCCTATCTAGTAAAGCTTCTGCTTCGCCTCTACAGGATTCAAAATCCACCCTAGGAACACAATCTGGAGACGTGCTTTTCTCGAATTTGGGTGTCTCCACAAGAAGACGATTATGACTCTCCTTACTGCAAAACCCTGATCCACCACGACAGTCCAAGTTTCGGCGACGTCCCGATGTGCTCACGGTCCGCGAAGTTGTCTGGACCGGACGAACCAACACCAAGAACCAACACCAAGCCCATCTCCTTTGACCTCCCCATTCTACCTAAAGTAACCATCTCTTGGAATACTTTACAAGCCATTGAGGAGAAGAAGTCTTTCACACTATTTCTTTCAATTTAGAAGGATACTTTTTAAGTCACAGAGGGTGACTGGGGGCAAGAAAATTCAACTCTTGTCATTTCATAAAAACCTTGGAATGAGGTCCCTGCAATAGCCAATTTTTTTTTTGTAAGATGCAGCTTTAAATCAAAGTTTCCTCTGTTGTTACATCAAGTAAAGTCTGGCAGTCAGGGAATTATGGCATGAACCTCAGGCACCATCTTCAGTTCTCACCCCATAATTCGTTGATAGCAGGGCTTTCCTTATACAGAATGCATGCCATATTAGAGAAAGGCCATGTGACATATATTCCAGGATGCATGTTCTGTAATTACTGGTTTCATGTAAACATGCCCTGGCAACTGTCGGGGAAAGAAAAAACAATTGAATGCTGTGTGGCAGCACTTTTGTACCAGCTGCATGAAAGACTTTGCTTGTTTAACATTTCTCCTAATTTCCATGCAAAGCAAGTTCTGAGGCAAGAACTTGAGGCAAAGCCAAGTGTGCCAGAGCCACATAGGCTTGAAGTCTACCAGATGTACTTCCAAGGAGAAACCATTTGCCAAGGGTGCCTTGCATATACACATCCAACTTGGTACACACTGACAAGATATATACACAGAAGGCATTTCACCGAGCATTCCCCAATCCCCCCTTGCAAGAAAATTCTCATACAAGGGTGAATTCTGCCCATGATAAGTAATCTGAGTGCAACAGACTCATGATTATGCTTCCTTGACTTTTCTCTGGCTGTCTGTCCCCCATTGTAGCAAGCAGTGTGCCACACTGTTTTTGCAACCATGATTCATAAGCAAAGCAGCTAAAGCTGTATCAGAGGACAGAGATCAAGGTTCTTCATTGGTCTAAATGCCTAGAGCTGTGGGCAGCATAACTGCTGCTGGCCCATGGAACTTGAACCTGCATTCATTCACTCTCTTCATCAGAACAGCTCAAGCACTGCAAGGGAACTTGTAAAGTGGAGATAGAACTGCCAAAAGTGCTCATATAAGGAAGTGCTCATATAAGGACCAAAGCAATGAACTCTGAGAAAAGGACACAACTCCATTTGCTGGAGCCTGCTCCAGAAGTACAGTACTATCAGGTAGCACATTACAGTGCTGAGGGAACACAACTATGACCCACTACATAGCAAGATTTGGACTGTCATTGATTTCAATGTCCAGCTCTTTACCTGCAGTTATCACTGATTGGAGTATCCTCGGTGTTGAATTCTGCAACAGCACCCCCATGTGCTTTCACCAATGGTGCAAATCCTGCTGCTGGCTGTCCCCAGTACAACATATATCAGTCCTTAAATCCAACCACAGAAGTATGGTGCAATTAATCCCACAAATGCTGAGTCAGTTATGCATTTCAATCCAGGACAAAATCATACTGAATATATAGTTCACTAATGTTCCATCTAGCTTTCTACCTACCTACCCTCCTCCCATCACATTTATCAAAAAGATTTATGTTGTCCATGCTGCTGCATCTAGTTCTGGATCGACAGAGATTTAACTTCCACTAAGACAAAGAAAGTAGTTCAGAACAAACTGCAGCACCTGGACAACAGCTGAGGTACCAATCACCAGAAGCAAGTCACAGTCCTCCAAAGCATTGTGTGCACACTGCATTGTTTCTACCTCCAGACATTCTCCAAACCATACAACATGTGGTCGAAGCAATCCATTGCACAGTTTGCAGCGAGGCAGTTGCATTGAAGGAATATTTGCCTCTTTTGCCATGGGCTCTGGTGCTCCCTATGCTCCATGGGGAGAAATGTCCCAATGCAGCCAACCCAATTCATTCCATTTGGACTCTAAGGAGTAATGCAAGCACAGGGAAGCGACAAAAAAGACATTGAGACTTTCTGTAATCTATTGCTCTGATAGATAACTTCTTGGCCAGCAGCCCACCCTCCATTATAGCTTCTCTTTAATGCGTTAAAAATGAAGGAAGATGCATGAAGCACAAGCCCTAAATATTAGTGACATCTGAACTTTAATTGAGTTTGTTGAAAGCTCTGACCTCATAAAGCTAAAGAAGGGGATAAGCAAGAGAACCTGACTCTCAAGTGCTGGACAGATGGGCATATCCAGGTTGACTTGTATGTTGTTGCAGTGACAGCAGCGTGTCCTCCACATGGAACCATGCAGCTCCACCACATTGCTGCTGCCTGCCTTGGCATGCAGCCCATCAATGTTCTGCACCTCAGCCATGTCAGATCAAGGGACTTGTTCTTTGATTTGAACTCAAGGATAGAAATATAGGTGAGCAACCCTGGGTCTCTGAGTTGAGCTTGCCCTCACTACCAGGAACAACTCTCAGACAATTTTGAGTGATCATGCACTCATGGTCATGAGACGAAAAGATGATATTATAAAGCTCAATGCAGTACACATCAATAGAAGATATTGGGTCTATATCACATCTGCCAAGCATAATGTGGATGCCAGAATCATGTCATTGGCTGAAGTATAAAAAGATGTTTGCTACCAAACCTTTAGTCATGCTTTGAAGAAACCAAAAGTGAATTGGCAACTACTTCAAAACTTGGAGCCCACCCCAAACAGGAGCACTAGCCAGGTGTTTGCACCTGGACGAGATGCTTGTGGTTATGCTAGCTACCACAAGTGCCTTTATATGTACAGTAATTGAACATCAGCAAGGACCAAGGACAGACCTCCATTGAATTTATATCAATTTACATTTCAGATTATGAACTCTTTCAGATAGCAATTGCATTTGTGAGACTGGCAAAGTGGTTGTACCTGAGTCAGGAGAGTAAAAAGCTTGCCCTGGTGTTCACACTTGCGCTGTAATGCTGCCAATGCATAGTGCCCTGCATTTGGTGCTGCTGCTGCAACAATGCATCTGCAAATTGGCCCAACTCTCTCCTTCACATTTCATAGCTGTCCATGCTCTAGACTCTCCAACCTCATTCAAGCCCAGGAGAAGTACTATAGATTCCATTATACACAAAACCCAAGCTTTCTAAGCGAAGAGGCAAAAATTCAACTGCTGCAGCTAGGTACACATAGAGCTATCCTCTAATCTCTGACATATTGAGGGCTCAAACAAACACTAGGAGAGCATCACTGCCCTCACTCTTGAAAACTCTTCACTTTCTACCCCCACTTCTTGTGCCCTCATTCTCACCCTGAATGAATCCTCAGAACCTGAAAAAGGCCCTGCCTTTCTCTTGGCCTTCAGTGGAGTTCAATAGCCAATGGGTCCAAGTCTATCACATCTATATACCAAATGCAAAGCTAGAGTAATGACTACATTGTCATTTTTCAATTTTGCTGGGACCAGCATTTGAACGTAGATGTTAACCCATAAATTGGCATCAATACATATGAGTTCATCTCAATTCCTGAATTTAGACCACTAGGTTATGAGACAAGCTGCATGCATTACCATGGGCACTGGAGAAATTTTCAACTACATTATTAGCCAAACTGCCGAACTGCCACTGCACCCCTGGTGTCTACCACATCTGCCCATGCCTTTGACAACATGAACAGAAAGAACTTTGGAAGGATTTAATGGGGCAGTAGCGTCTGTCGGACCAATTACTAAGACCAGGGGTGCAGCCTGTGGCAAGAGAGAACCCTATGAGCTTTGTGGATCACAGATGGGGCTGCTACCTGACAGTGAAGACACAAAAGAGGAAGAGCTGCAGTACCTGCGATAGTGATAGAACTCCCAGACAAGGGATGGATTTGCAGCAAATGCATATGGTGTTGCAAGTTCCTTCACACATGCCCACCTTGACTCACTGCAATGCATACCCTCTGTGGCTAGAACTAGGTCAAATAAGAATTCCCTACATAAACGGATTCAAAGAAAGTAGCAGCAAGTCCTTGTATCCACCACATGCATGCAGCTGTGGCTAGAAGCAGGTTAAATCAGAATTCTCTATGAAAACAGATTTGAAGAAAGTAGCAGCAACTCCTCATGGCCCCCAAATGCATTCAGAGGAACTTACCGTGGCATCAAAGTTGCGCCACAGGCCCCCAGCACCCCGAAACGTGGGAATGCCTGATTCTGCTGATATGCCAGCCCCAGACAACACTGTCACTTTCTGCATGACAGACAGTTATCCTTAATCCATCTTCATTATGTCCACCTCTCCTTCCTACTGTACTCATTTAAAGGTAACACAGATAGCAAAGGGAAAGAGTTAGTGCATACGTGTGCAGCTTCAAGCACAGATGTAAACTCCTCCAGTTGAGAACCTGCAAAAGAGCGTCTCTGACCACTCCTGTCCCACCACCCTGATAATGAGTGAGTCCCCAATCAAAGCAAAGATCTGGCCATAAACGTGCTGCAATAATATCTTCCCATAAGCAAGAGGTAACAATAGCATACCTGTCCATGTGAAGTCTAGCCAGTTTCAAAGCAAGACCATAAGCCCAATTCCTTCTCATGGAAGTGTCCTGTCTGCAGACATCACAGCAGAGAAGATTTCCACTGCATACTCATGTAGACAAAACCACAATATCAATCCCTATCAATTTTCTCTGATGTGCTTTTTGTAAGCAGTTATACTATCTAGGACAGCACTGGAATCATTTGCTCACTGCATACTTGGATTCCTCCCTCCAAATGAGAAAATTCCATCCGTCCTACAGAAGATAGAACCAAACCACTTCATAAACCTCAAAGAAAGTGGTAAAACACATCTCAGGATATCGATGACAATACAGAGAACGGATCAGCTAGTAGTCAGTTGATCGCAGAGAATGCATGACAAAAGAGATACTTCTGTCTGCAACAGATAAAGCCTGCAACCTTGTGTAGAGGAGTCGATTGCTCTTGTGATTATTGCAAACCTTGGGCGCATGTATAGTTTCGGGTGAATTCTACGATAAAACTTTGAACTGGTAATGAGCAGGGATTGGAAGCAAAAAATAGTTATATCTCTTCGTTGTGCAACCACAACCAAGATCTCTACAAGGCTGCAGTTGCGCAAGCTACCTTTCTTTGATTTCAAGATGCCGCCGCAACAATATAATAGCTTGCAGAAACCCCAACTCGATCTGGAATGGGTCGTACTGATGGAAGAAAACGCGAAGACAACCCTCGTTGCCCGCCTCAATTTCATGAAGTCCGGTTCATGCGACGCGCAGGGAGCCTGAATTCGCGCATCCTTTTGCAGAAGATTAGGGTGAGCAAGAAGAGAAAGACTTCTTGAAGACCTCTGTTCTTCCTTCAACTTCGCTTGGAAGACATATGATGCTACAAGATCTTCTAAAGATCACGCCTTTCCGAAGACCGTGTGCGACGCCATAATCAAGGAAATTATGAGCGCAACGATCAAACCAAACTGAGCGATTGGAAGATCGAATGTGCAACCGCCGCGATGCAAATAACTACAGTGCGGATTCAACATGCCAAGCAAGATTGATCTACGACTATTGTACCGCGCACATGAACCGTGATGGTGGTGGCGAACGCCAGTTTCGGATGCTGGTGCAGGAGTGGCGATCGTGTGCGTCACGCACATGCAGTAGCCACCAGCGAACGCTGGCCTGTTGCCCTCCGCCTGTCCAGGTTTTCTCCCAACAGCTGCCCAACCAGCATGTAATTTGTTTTTTCAAATTTTAAAACTATAAAATGATTTCAAAACTAAACGTTTCACGGGGGTATATACTATTTTATCAAAATAATTAATTTTTTTGAAAATTGCCAAGCAACAAGAAGTATTTGAAATCTTTTGAAAATCTTTTATTTTCATAGTGGAATGCTGAAATTTAATCAATAGGGGAATATTTGCACTATAGCTACAAAAATATTTGGAAAATATTGGAAATCTTTGTTCTTTATTTGAATAGAATTAACCCAACAAACAAAATTGGGAGAATTGGTCTTTTTCGTGTTAATCTGAAAAAATAAATTTCGTAAAATTTTAGAAAACTTCACTACTTAAATTTTTTAAAACCACCAGATTGAAAATAAAAACACTTTGCAAATTCATCCTCCAATTTTTTTTAAATGCATTTTTTGGGTTCAATCCTTGCTTTCATTTTTTGGTCTTTTTTCTTTTAGTTTTCTTTGGTTTACTAGGGTTATAACTTATGGTTTACCCCCATTAAATGGCGGCTTATTGGAACTTATTATTTAAATATCAATAATAAAATTGAATGTAAATGAGGATTATGAAAATAATTGAGGGTTAAAAAAATTAGTGGATGATAAGAAGTTAATTTGAGATTAAAAAGTCGAAGTACCATCTTAATAATTTAGTTAAAGCGTTATTTTTTTGAAGTTTTTGATTTTTAATTGATTTGAAAAATATTGAAAATCTGAAAAAAAGTTCAAAAAATTTAGAAGACTTCACTACCTAAAGTTTTGAAACCACCAAATTGAAAATAAAAATGCTTGGCGAAATCATCACTCAATTTTTTTTAATGTATTTTTTTTCAATCCTTGCCTTCATTTTTTTGTCTTTTTTTCATTTAGTTTATTTTGGTCTACTAAGATTATAATTTACCCCTATAAAATGGCGGCCCATAGAAACTTATTGTTTAAATATCAATAATGAAATTTGATGAAAATGAGGACTATGAAATTGATGGAGAGTTAAAAAATCTAGTGGATGATTAAGAAGTTAATTTGAGGTTAAAAAGTCTAAGTGCCATTTTAAGATTAAAACGTTGTTTTAAAAAAAGTTTTTAATTGATTTGTTAATAAGCGAGGTAAAGGAAAAAAAAAGGGAAAAAAGAAAAAAGAAGAAGAAGGGAAAAGTAATGGCGAGAGGGTACGGAAAGATTTGGGGGGCGAAGGGGAGGATTTCGGGCAGGGAGGAGGAATCGTAGGAGGAGTGGCGGACGAACTCCGCCGGCTAAGGCGAAGTAGAAATTTTCGCCGAGAGGACTTACACCGACGATTTGCACCGCGAGTCTTGGCGAAAACGAATGCTGCGCCTTCATGTGCGTGGGCCTTCTCTCCTGTCGCTTGAGGAGGAGCGAGTTGCAAGAGAAGAGGAATTGTTTTTCACTTCCAGGAAACAGTGCTGACGTTTGTAGACCTCTCGGTTCTCTACACACACATACAGAAAGCATAATACGCGGATCTCCTTGTTGCTGAACTCCGTTGTGCGTGTTTTCGTTTTCCAGAGACCATGTGAAGATGCCGTGAGAAGTTTGCTTGCCCTTAAGCACATTCTCTCTGCCACCTTACTTCCTTGCTGCGACTGAGCTCTCAATTCTTCAAGGCTCCGTTCTCATCTCGCCGCCATGGAGGAGGAGCAGGGAGTGAGAAGCTTTCGGGGACCTGATTGGCAGTCGCCTAATGGCGTCTCTCAGGCGTCTGTCTCCCAGACCATTTTCCAGTTCGCTGTTGTTGGCACGTATCTGCGGTTTCATCGCCTCGGAGCAGCCGTCACGTAACAATATACTCTGGTGGCAAGCGCAACAATTGTTTTGTTTGCTGTCTGAGTTCCTTGTCCACTTGGTGATATGATATTTTTCCAACATATTGCAGGACCTTGATGAAGAGAGAAGGATTGATTTCGGAGTTTCCTGTGGACGATGTTGCTGTCATGGAAGTCGGTGAGCTGCTCCCTCACCTTGTTCGCATTTGAGTGAGGCTCTTGCTCGTCCTAGTCTTCACTGATTCTATCTTCTGTGTCTCTCCATGGGTGTTGTCAAAGATTCTTTGGAGTTGATTATGTAGCGAGTGATCAGAAAACAGTGTGATTCTCATGCAGTGGTTCAACATGCAACAGCACTCGATGCCTTGTGCAACATCAACCGTCATGGTGAGCTCAATCTTTTTGCTGAAACTCTGAAATAGGCACATTTGAGGCAAACAGATACAGCAGTGATGGAGTTCAAGCCACATGTAGCTGTGACAGTGGATGCTTCTCATTTTGTGCTCTTTGCAGCATCTCAGGTATTTCTCCCTGTCATGGACATACATACACAGACTCTCTCTCGCTCTCTCTCACTTGTGTGTGATCCCTGATTACTGCAAGGTTTGGGAGATTTTACAGCCTTCCAAGTCACAAAAGAGCATTCATTTTACACAGAAGAGCTTCCTATTGATGTAGCTTTCTTAACTTTCTAGATGCATACAGGAGATTGGGAGTGTCAAGACTGCCTTTTAGTACGTTATCTGGCACCCTTTGTCTTGGGCCTTGAAAGGTGGGGAAAACAATCTGAAGAATCTGGCAGATACATTGGACCATCTACTGTGTATTCTTCCCTTTGAAGTGGCACTCTTTGAGGCACATGGGATTAGGACAACTTCCTTCAGGCATCCTGTGTTGGAAGATGCTTTCACTAGTGTTGCTGTTTTCACTTCCTTATACCTGAGCCCTCTTTCATCTGTAGTCAACACACAGACATAGCAAGGTTTGAAACTTATGAGTTACAGTTTCTTCCTCAAAACATATTGTATGAAGATAGTTCTGAACTACAGTTTCTTCCTGAAAAAGATGTTGTATGAAAATAGTTCTGAACACCATTTGCAGATTGTGATAAACATCTCTCCTCAGGTACAGTGAAAAGCCACAGATTTGTCTGGAATTTAGCACTGTGTTTTTTTAGAGAACAGAGAAGAACTCAACTGCATTTATGGTTTCTGAGAACTGGTATTTGTCTCACAGGCTGGAGAGAATCCTTCACATTGCAGATGGTGGATCAAAGGAAGTAAAATCCATTTGTGACAAGAGCTTGGTTTACATTGTGGTATGTTTGGTGCATCTCATACCTTCTGATGGTGGTATAAATCTAGCAGGAATTTCTCTCTCCAAGAGTTCACTAAGCTTCACAGCTTGTTTCATGGTTTGATGGAGGTTTTGGTTCAAAGGGATTCATCCCATTCATTCCTTGACACCTCACTGTCAGATTATAACCTTGGACCACCCACAGCAGTCATCATCAACTGGTCCCTGTATGAGAGCCATCTGGAAAGACAAGGACTAAGAGTCCCAACTATTCAGCAGTTGAAGATGACTTTGTTAAGATCTGGCTTTCTAGAGATGCTTTCAGTGTGAGAGAGGACTCCAATAGATGGAATCTCTCCCCATCCCTGTAAGTTTTTAACACCAGCAGTAAAGGGGACTTGCTTCCCCCTCCCTGCCTTGGGGTTTTGACTTACTGATCCTTGTATGACAATAAAGCATTTGCAATTTGAATCACAGTCTGCAGTCCTCTCTTTCCTGTGCAGATGTAAGAAACTCTCATCAGTTCATGTCCCATCCTTTGACTCCAATTTGAACATACCATGATGCATGTCTGATTTTCCTCTTGCTGTGATTGAAGGCTTCTTCTTGAACTCCACAGGTTCAATGAAAAATAATTGTCTTGGGATTTCACACAGAGTCCAACCTAACTAACTTGAGTGCTATACTTTCTTATTGTATTGGAAGACAATGAAGAAAAGGAGCAACAAGCGAAGGCAGCAGAGCAGGTGCTATCCATGCTAGCCCCTCCCCAACATGTGCTAGAATCTATGATGTCACTGTGTATTGTTTGAAAATGTTTTTGACTGGAGACCACATATCACTGCCACATCAACTATTGTGGCTTTGCTTCACATTGATGAAACTGAAGTCCTTGTACATACATTGCTTATAAATGTCATGCTGGTTTCATTGGTAATATGTTTTGTTCTTGTCATGTGGCTCCAGTAAGTTATAAATTAAAAGGTCTGTCTTAACAGAAGGAAGGTTACCTGCACATGATATGACACAAGAACCACATATGTGCAATTCAAATTTGGCACCAATGGCTTCTTCCTTTGAAAGGCCCAGCCAATTTTCAGTTGATCCGAGAGCCAAAATTGTTTCACCTGCACATTGAATGCTTTGTACTAAACTGCTAGAGAAAGCCAACCATCTGCATAGTTCTTTTCCTTCATCTGTGTTCCTGATCAAAAGACTTGTTACTGGAAATGAGCTTGCAGTTCATATAAATTTAATTTCTGAACTAATCTAAAGTTTCATTCAAAGCTTTGTTACACTATTATGCAAGAGCTTTGGAGAAAGAGAGTTCTAATGCTTCAGCTTTGCAGTTAGAACTCTGAACACTACACCTGTCTGTCCCTCTAGAAACACATATAGCAGGTAAGAAGCAACATGTTACTTACCCTGAAAGCTTGATTTGCTACTACTTAGAATCTTGGTAGGATTCGGTAACGCCTGACGCTCAAACTGATCTACACTTTACATTCGTGGTAGGCTTCGGGATATGTGATACTCAAATTGATCCACAACTTGTCTGAGGTTTTTGAGCTGTGCAGCCAAATTGCCAACACCCTTCATCTCCTCATTCAATCTAAGACATGCGTTCACAAAGCGGTTACCTTTCGTGGCAGCGTCGATTGCGGCATCCTGTAACAGACCTGCTGCTTCACTGTAGCATTGCATGTGCTGTACTGAGCTCTCTGTCACCGGTGTAAGACCAGCTTGAAGCGTAGAGAACAGCATGGAAAGGCTTCCTGCCACTGCCCTCGCGTCATCCTCCACTGCCTTCACCATCTTCACTGCCATCTCTATATCACTCTGCCTTGTTTGCCCCCTGTGAACTCCCACTTCCCAAACATCATCATCGTGTTCAACATTTGCCGGTACTTGTTCTCGTCCAGCTTCTCCTCCGGCAATCTCTCGCCTTACGGCTTCCTCATCACCACCATCTCTCGAATTCCCTTCTCTAGAAACTACTGACGCAGACGCTTCTTCCATCACCGATCCTGCGCCTTCTCCATGAACAGCTACACGAGATTCTCTCTCCGATTCCTCACTGCTTCCCCCCACTACTTCTACAAGGGTCTCTGATTCTCGCACCGATGATGAATCACCAGCTCCAGTACCACCCGACCTCTCTCTTCCTCCTCCTGCAACGGGTTGAGTTGCTGCTAGTCCAGTATCACTCACTGATTGCCGTGAGGCATCCATGGCTGCTCCTCCCGTGGAGCAAACAGTTCAAGGCCTTGAAGCAGACGATGACGGCACCGTCACCAACAGCAACGACGGAAAACCGTGAACTTGTCAACCCTAATTTGCAGAGTCCCAAAACATTTTGGGAAAAAAAGCCGGCGTGCTTTACGAAAAACACAAATACTTTTTGGAAAGAACTTTACACTTCACGCAACGACATGAAAATGGAATGCAAGCAAAAGTTTACTTATGGCGACAATCGGCATACCCCGGACGTCGGTCGTCGTCGTCTTTCGGCAGTTCCGAAGAGAATTTGTGTTACGATGCTTGTGACTCGACCTAGAATCCGCGATGGGTAAGACGAAGCTGAGGAGCCACTAGGATCAATGGTGGTTGCGATGAGGAAGGTGGAAGAGGAGGTAGAGCAAGAATCTCTGCTCCTGGTGAAGAAGCCAAAAAAGTTTTTGATCGGAAGATCTTGCTGAGCCAAAAGACACGGGGGCACTTATGGTAAGGTCACACAGGTTACTGGTGCTCCAGGTTTTTGGGTGCCGGGGTTTTGGATGGATGACGATCAATGTGGAATTGTCCCACCAAGAATCTTCCGGTTGTATGGCGAGATTGCATTTGGTTCGACTTCGGATGCTCGAGAGGGAATAGCATTTGGGTCTATTTGGAATGCTTTTGGAATGTCAAGAGCGAGAGCAATTGCCAAGGGTTATTGCGAAGCAAAAAATTCTTCTTCATCATTGTAGCAGCACAACTGCAATTCTAGACCACAAAAGCAGCAGATCCAAATCACATGGAGAGGTGGACGAGGAAGAGCTTCCTGCTACGTGTCTGTGAGCACCCGCAATTCAACTTTGTTCATCAATAACTTTCGTGGTACACAGCACTTCTTTCCAGACCGCACCGAATAGAAACAAAGGCGACACTTAGAGATCACGGCAATTGTAAACTTTCCTGTCTTGTTCCTCTCTGTGTACTGCCTTCTTCTCACAATACGTATGTTTTGTTTCCTGATAAATCATGACCTGATTTGATTATAGTGATATCTTCCCAGTCAAATCGAGAGGTTGGAGTACCGTTGGACACAATCTCTTCAAGATGCATTATCTCACCGTGGCTTCTATGTGATCAAACTACAAAGGAAGTTTTTCTGCCGTCCCTGGAGGTCAGAGACAGAAAGTGTGGTGGGAGTTCCTTTTGGATCCTTAACAATGGTGGGATCACAGATTAGAGAAGGTAAG